>MDTC01238659.1_pt1 | contig 30528 bp, 32 predicted proteins | sample 811181 | NCBI WGS metagenome assembly MDTC01 (sample SAMN05326644, study PRJNA326480) | marine metagenome | isolation source: seawater | place: Pacific Ocean: North | collected 2011 | reverse complement strand
TTACATCGGTTCCCTCTCCATCTACAATGTCAATTCCAATAGTGTTGAATCCTAAAGTTTTCATATTACTAACTACATTTTCACCAAGTCCCGAACTCGAGCCCGTTACGATATAATATTCTTTATCAAGCATCATTAAACCATTTTAATAAGATTTCAGTAACTTGGCTGTTTACAGAAGTATTTGCTTCTTGAGTGTTAGAAGCGTTATGAGATGAAAATACAACATTTTCAAATGTTTTTAATTGACTATCTTTATTTATGGGTTCATTTTCAAATACATCAAGTGCGCATCCACTAATTAAGTTATTCTTCAAAGCATAAATTAAATCATTTTCATTTACTATTTTTCCACGAGAAACATTAATTAATATTGGTTGATTTAATAATGAATCAAAGAAGTCTTTATTGATTAAATATTCAGATTCTTCTGTTAGAGAAGCTGAAATTATTATGATTTCACATTTTTTAGTTACTAATTCTAAGTCTACTTTTTCTACTGTTTTATGGTCTGATTGCTCAACATTAGGATCATAAAAATATAAATTTGTATTTAACGGTTCTAAAATCTTAGATAATTGCTTACCTATTGTTCCGTATCCAATTAAACCAATACTTTTGTTAGAAATTCTATTTCCCGTGGGCTTAGGCCATAAATTCTTTTTCTTAATTTGATCATGAATTATATGAATTTTTTTGTAAAGTAGGCCTATTAGGAAAACTGTGTGTTCAGCAACGTCAATATGAATATCCGCGGGACTATTTTTTATTATAGGATAGCTCCTGTTTTTATTAATATCGATATTGTCAACACCAACACCCCACTTAACAATTAATTTTAAATTTTTTAAATTTTCTATTGTTTGATCCGTGACATGATCATCCCCAATTACTCCTATATCAGCATCTTTTAATAATGATTCCATTTGTAATGCACTAAACCCCTGGTTTTCAGGTTTATGGTGAGTAATATTTACTTTATCTCCAAGCTGATTCCTTAAATTATCAATTTCTGAAAAATATCTCGGACATGTAACAACAATATTCACTGTCTTTCCTTAAGTGCTTTTTCTGCTGTTGCAAAGTCATTCTGATTGTCTATATCTATGTTCTCTGGAAATTGTGTTTCATAAAATACTGATTTTAAAGATATTCTATTATTTGAATTTTTAAAATTATTTTTTGAAAATATATAAAACCCTGAATTTTCTAGATAGATTGGTTCTAGGTCTTGAGTTTGAATTAATTCATCAATGTTGTGATTAATAGCTTTACCATTTTTGTCATAAAGTCTTTCTTGAAGTTTAGTTACTGAGAAATAATCTGTTTTATTTTTGATATGTTGCTCTATTGCTAAATCAATTGTTTCAACACTTAATAACGGGTTTGTTGTATGAGTTTGTAAAATTGATTCATTTTTACAATGATCAAGAGTGGAAAAAATAATTTTATTCATAGATATTTCATTACCCATTAAATTTTTTGGCCTATAAACAAATTTTAAAAAATCAAAATATTCAAGTAGTGTTTTTTCTACAAATAGATCATCACAATTGATAATAATTTCATCAATATATTTTGATTGATTTAATGAAGATAAAATCCAATAAAAAAGAGGCTTATCATTAATTATTTTAAAGTTTTTATCTGGAACTCTCTGTGATTCTCTTTTTATTGGTACTAATGCACTTATCATGATTTAGGAGAGTAGAAATACAAATCTGTAATTTTGTTTTTACTCATATTATTTTTATAACCCTTGTATGTTCCAACATATTGATTCATTCTATACATAAATATACTAAAAAAGTCTTTGTTTGGCTGTTTGCTTTTACCAGCAGTTTTAAAATCATATTTGACTCCTCTTAAAAAACCTTTTAAACAAAGGAAAAATGTATTTTTAATTATGATTTTATTCGAGGAATTTAAACTATTTATATTTTTCATTGCTTCAGATTCTCTTCTGTATCTATTTTGTATAGTCTTATAATTTTCTTCATGGAGATGTTCCACATCTGCCTCAGCAGAATAATAAATTTTCCATCCATTATTTTTTGCTTTTATACCAATATCAATATCTTCAAGACCAGTTAACTCTTCATCAAATAAAAAATTTTCCCAAACTGTTTTTTTGTATGCTGCATTACCATTATTTAAAAATGCATCAGTGGTTATTCTAGATTTACCATTAAACCATGTTTTTTGCACAGAACTCTCTGAGTGTCTAGTTAGAGAATGGTGAGATTGTAAACCATAAGAAATTCCTACATCTGGATTTTTAAAAGGTTTAATTATTGACTCAAGCCAAATATTATGTTTTGGAAAACAATGCGCACTTAAAGATACAATAATCTCACCATTTGAATTATTGAAACCTATATTGAGAGACTTACCAAACGTAAATTCATTTTTTTTAATATGATATAAATTAAAATTTTTATTACTCGTTATATAATCTTCTATTACTTTTAATGAACCATCTGTGCTTCCAGAATCAACAAATATTAACTCAAAGTCTTTGTAACTTTGATTTAAAAGTTTTGGAATCAAGACTTCAAGATTACTTTTTTCATTAAGACATCTAACAACTATTGAAACTGATTTATTCAAACCAACTCAATTGTATACCAAGTTTTAAAATTATTTTCTTTTGGTGTATAAATTAAATTTTTTTCAACAGCATTTTTTATATCTTTTAATCCAGAATTACATGGTTCTAAGACGTTTACATTTAAATTATTCCAGCCACCCCTACTCTGAAACATCCAGAAATAAGGTAAGGTTTCTTTATCGTAATCTAAAATACATAAATTATCAGTTTCATCAAATATTTTTACGTTACCTTCTACCCCATAAAAATAAACAAAGTCATTACTGTCTTGATTTGGCTTTATAGATGTTAAAAAATTATTAAGACTTTCTTTACCCACTATATTTCCAAACTGATTATTAACCTTTTCATAAGATTCAAATTTGAATTCGACCTTTTTTTTGTTAGTGGGAAATGCAAGGTGTAACTTAAATAAATAATAGTCGAATTCAATATTGTTAATTTCATATTTAACAATCAACTTATTATTAATTAATTCAAATTTTTTTATAATTTTTGAATTTGAAAAATAACCGGTACATTCAATTTGTAATTTTGTAGAAGTTTTATTGACAACTTGCCACCTTGATGACCAAAGCTCTCCATGATCAGGCGCTTCTTTATCATTTAGGTATTCCACTTTATCATTGGGAAATAATTCTTCATAACCTCCTAACCATTGTGAGTCATAATCAGAATATTCTATCGGTGAAAAGTTATCATATTTTGAGCTATTAAACCATACCCACTCAACATTATTGAATTTATTTTTTAAACTTACAATTTTTCCACCATAGTTTATGTCTATTAATGAATAAATTTTAGAATTTTCTAATGTAATGAAATTATTCATAAATTCTCTTATTTAAAAATTTTATATTTGAAATAGAATTGTTTAAAATAACGTAGTTTTCTTGTTCTAATAAATCAATCTGTTTTTTAAAAATTTTTAAATGTTTTTTATAGTAATTATTTATATTTCTATCTTGAAAAAACGAAGGGTGTTGTTTTTGATGCCCTTCAAGAGTTTGGTTAGTTGTTTCTGAGTACTGCCAAAAATTTTGTTCTTCCTTTTTCCTTCCGTCAAATCCTGCTAACTCTATTTTTTTAGAAATCGTTGATGAAAAAGGAAGCATAAACTCAGTTAACACATTGCTTGTTCTAAGTGATGTTAAATTTTTATCTAGTAATGGGTATTTTAATTTTCCGTCTCTTGAGTTTATTCCTATTACAAAATTTTTATCAATACCCCATTCCTCATGAATAGTAGGAAACGCTGGTAAGGGAACGACTATATAGAACTTATATTTTTTAAATTTATTGATAACCTCATTTTTAAATCGTTGGGCTTCTTGACTTTTACCAAAATGAAAAACTGGATCTGCAAATGTAAATATTACATGATTGTTTTCCCAAATGTCATCATCATAAATTGCTGAATTACAAGTCATGATGGTAATTTTCTTTTTTTTGAATATTTGTTTTCCTTTTTCGAAAGAAGGTCCGGTACCAAGTAGTGCGATTTCATTATCCATAAAATTATTTGATAAATTTTCATAGTTATTAATTGATAATTTACGGTAATTTGCTTTTTGATTAGTGTTGCAAATATCAAAATAATTTAGTCTAAATCTTGTAGAAGCTTCTGTTGTTAAAAGATAATTTTTATCTAGAATTCTCATATTTTTGACATACCTAAAAAATTTAAATAAGTATTTGAATTCAAAATCTTCAAAGATAATAAGTGTTGAATTATTAGGCTTACTAACTTTAGGTAATTTTAGAGTAATACTTTCTAATTTATCTCCAATTATTAGTACCGACTGAAAAGTGTTATCATTTTTCAATTGAAAACTTCTTAAAAAATACCATAAAATCAATTTAAATAATTTAAATAAATTTATTGACTTTAACTGACTGATACTGATTGGAAACATTTATTCTCTATTATAAGTAAGAAAAGAAAATTTTAATTGTTATGAATAATAAAAAAAAGAGTATTAAGAAAATGCTTTTAAGTAATTACAAGGGCACTACTAAAAATTTGGAACACATATTCTTAAATATAAATAGTACTAACTTTGATTACAAAAGAAATAAGGGTCCAAAGAAAATAGAGAAAGCTAAATACTGGTTTTTTAACTCTTCATCTCACCTTAATTATTCTTCATTATTTAGCTTGAGTGGTGAAATTATTGTAAACACGTTAAACAAACACGGAGAAACATGTATAAGTTTATTATGCGCAGGGGGACCTGGGTTTTGCCAGAGTGGTGTATCAATAAACAATTTTGACAACATGATGCCATGCTTAGCTTGCTATTCATTTAATAAAAGAAAAGAAGAGGTTTTTATAGAGTTCAAACATAATGATTCAAATATTCAAAAAAAAACAGAAATTCAAAATCTTCAAGAAATTCTAAATCCCTCGTTAAATTGGATTTTAAGAGGTGGCAAAGACTCAAAATTAGCCCCTAACTTAAGAAAAAAAATGACAGCAGCTTCTCATCTTTGGATTAATTTTTTAAATACAATTGATAAAGAGTTACTCCCTGAAAATATTATTTTATTTAATGGAGTTAGTTTTCCAGAGTGTGTAATTAAAGACTTTATGGAAAAAAACAATATAAATGTAATAACCTATGAGTCTGCTTATGCAGAAAATTCTATATACCTATCAAACTCATCAGCAACTGATTACGAATTCTCTTTTGATAATAATAAAAAGCTTAATCATGATGAAAGAAATGAGCTTTATGATTATTTTAAAAAGAGAACTACTGGTGACTTTACACGTTCAGGAGTAAAGTTTTGGAATAACGTCAACCCGATTAATAATGACCTTAAATTAAAAATTAATAAATTTGATAAAAACATAGCAATATTTTTGAATGTACCATTTGATACATCTCAAGTTAAAGCATCCTATCTCTTTGAAGACATGTATGACTGGATTGATTCCTTAATAGAATTTGCCAGTGAGAACAAGTATGTCCATTTCATTTTTAGATCACATCCTGATGAAGTGAGAAAGGACAAAGAAATATTCTCTGAAACTAGTGTTTATATAAATAATAAATCGAAAAATTGTAATAATATTTCGATAATTGCAGCTAATGAAATGGATAATTCATACAATTTAATTGATAGTTCGGATTTAGTTTTAACATATAATTCTACAATTGGCCTAGAGGCCGCATTGATGGAAAAAAATGTTATTTCTGCAGGTTATTCTCATATTTCAAGATTAAATTATTTTAAGCTCTTTCAAGACAAACTATCTTATTTTGACTCCATCACAAAAGCGCTAAAATCAAACGGGTTTAATGGAGAAAGCTCTAAAAATCAAATAGAATCCTACTTTTATCAAATGGTTTTTAATTCATCAATAGACTTCACAGGAATTATTCAAAAAGAAAATAATGGAAACTTTAACATATATAAACATAAAGTTTTAGATAAGGATGTAGTTAGAGAAAGCATATTGTTAGACCTTGAAAAAAAAATAATTGGTGAGTTTAAAATGCTTCAAGAGTGATGGTAAAAAGGTCTAAACTATTAAAAAATTTAATTTATGATGATTTTAAAAATAATACAGAAATAATATGTAACAAACATGAAAGGGTTATAAATTTTTAACTTACAATATCGACTGAAATCATACACTCTAGTCTTTAAATACCTTAAAGATAAAAAAAGATATCTATTTCCTATTGTATTATTTTCGATCTTTAGCTCAATATTTAGTGGTTTAAGTATTGGATTAATAATTCCCCTTTTAGAGGGAAATGATAGAAATATCTTTTCTGATACGTTTTTTAAGTTTCTTGATTCATTTTTACAATACCAATACGGTGAAAATTTTCGCGATAAAGTTATACAAATATCAATAATAATTATTTTTCTAAGCCTTCTTGAATTCCTATTTTCTATAATCGTAATTCACTTATCAACAAAAGTTGAATATAAGATCTTGATCAACTTTATAGAAAAAATATTCAAAAAAATTAATGACATAGAGTATAAGAAGTTTTTTTCGTTTAATGAAGGGGAGCTTTTTACAATTATCACAACAGACATATACAATGTTGGGAGTGTAATCACTAGAACTTTAATATCAATTCAATATGTCATATTGATGTTTATATATTTTTTAGTTATGTTCTCCGTGTCTCCATACTTGACACTCGTTGCTATATTATTTTTTGTATTGATTTCAGTGGTCGCAACCGGGATTGTTGGTAAGAAAGCAAAAAAGATTAATTCAATAATTGCTGAAATGTTTTTAGGTATTAATTCTGATTTAGCTTACTTTATTGAGAATTTTAAAAAAGTAACAAGCATGGGTATTCAAAAAAATTTTTCAGATAATTTAAAAATTTCATATCATGATTTTCTAAACCAAAAAAGAGAGCATACTAAAATGTTGTCATACTCTTTACCTTTAAATAGTTTTGTAAATACTCTTTCAATAGCTTTTTTATTAATTGTTGGGTCTTATTTATTTGCGGCAGAATCTTCTTCATGGACAATAATGCTTATTCCGTTTTTAGTTTTACTATTTAAAATACTTCCGCTCGTATCGTCTCTTAACAGCTTAAGAGTACAAATGGAATCAAGTAAGCCTTACTTTCAAAGGCTCGATAGCTTTTTTGAAATAAAGACTAATACAGTTAATGAGAATCTTCAAAAAAAGTTTTCGTTTAAAAAATTAATCGAATTTAAAAACGTTTCATTCGCTTTAAATAACAAACAAATACTCATGGATGTTAATTTCAAGATTTATAAGAATAAAGTAAATATAATTGTTGGACCAAGTGGAGTAGGAAAAACAACACTTTTAGATATCTTGCTAAAAATTTATATTCCAGATAGTGGAGAAGTTTTAGTAGATAAAGAAAATATTGAAAACATATCTACCAACTCTCTAAGGAGTAGTGTTTCTTACTTACCTCAAGATTTATTAATTGTTAAAACAAATATATCAGAAAATATTAACCTATTCAAAGATGATTCCAACGAAGATGAAGTAATAAATTTAATTAATAATTTTAATTTTTATGATAATGAAAATTTTGTAACTGAAAAATCTAATATTGGTTTGGGGGGGATAAACCTTTCTGGTGGACAAAAACAAAAAATTAGTATTCTCAGGACTATTTTAAAAGATTCTTCATTTCTAATTTTTGACGAACCAACGAATAATCTTGATACAGAAAGTATAGAGCTCTTTAAAGAAACTATTGATAAAGAAAAAGGCAATAAAACAATTCTGATAATAACCCACGAGGAAAAGCTTTTAGAAATTGCCGATATTGTACATAAGTTCCAAAATGGAAAAATAGTTATTGATGAAAATTAAAATTACTATTTAACAATTTTTATTGAAGTAAGATTTCTACCTTTTGTATTTACATATCCAATCTCAAATTGATTATCAAATTGAAATAAATCTGATAAATAATATAATCTTTTTTTAATAGATTCAAGATTAAATTTTTTATTAGATTTAGACCATTGATTTTTTGCATATAAATGCTTTATGGAATATTCAAAAGAATTAATATCGTTGAATGGATTGGGATAATTTTTTTTAGCATTCTTAGTATCTGTATTTTTTAAATAATTCCTAATTTCATTAGCAATTCTTGTTGAGGCTTTTGAATCTACCTTATATAAATATTCACTAAAAATTACATCATCAATTTTTTTCTTTGGGTTTAATTTATTCTCTTTTATATCTTCAATAAGCTCAGCCATTTCTTTCTCATCTTCTGGTTGATAACTTATTGCATCCATAAAAGGTGTAGAGGTATGAACGTTATCATTTCTTGGAAACCAAGAGAGGTTGATAATTGGTATTGAAAAAATTGATGCATCTACTGAAGAAACTGAATTGTAATGAATAAATGATTTCGAATTTACTAAAGTTTGAGAAATTAAATCAGAATTAGAAACTACTATATTTTTGTCCAGTATTTGCTTTCTATAAATTGACTCATCCTCATAAGGATGTGGACGTAAAATAATATTACCGGACAGACTTATACGATTTTGATTTATATTGTCAATCAAGAGATTCATACATTCAATGTGAATATCTCTGTATTCAGTAGAATCTTTTTTTGACATATTTTCTGACATCAGAGATTTTACCTGAGCACTTTTACCTAAGTACTTTGGGTTACCTGCACTAAAAGATGTAGCAATTAGATAGTCCACATTTTTGAAATTCTTTTCTCTCTGTAACTTTAGATATGGATCTAGACGTGGGTTTCCTACAGTCTTAATTTGTTGAGACTTATATAAATTGTCAGAAATTAATTTTTTTGAAAAATTTGTTCCCCAACAGAAAAAATGAACAACATCTCTCAGACTTTCTTTATTAGAAGGTACCTGATATTTAAAATAATAATCTTCATGATGCTGTTCTGTTTCCATAACTCCAACGTCTATATTGCAATCTTTCAAAGCTGAAATCTCTTTCGCTGAGCTTTCTCTCTGATGTGGATATAAAACATAATTGGGTTGAGTTTGAATAAGTTCATAATGTCGCATATTTGTAGGTACAATACTTACTTCAAAACCATCACTAATTAAATTTAATGCAATTAACAAAACATAATCTGTATCTCTGGAGGGATTGTCAAGAATTATTGATACTCTATTCATAAATTATTATGTTTTTTTATATCCCACTCTTTGTTGAAAGCTTGCGATAATGATTGAGCTAAAGCTAAATCTACAGTGCTGTCTATATCAATAGATTCAGCATCATCAGTTATAACTCCATATGTTTTACCTGATAATCTAATGCCGCTTTTAAGGTATTGTTTATAAGTTGTTACATAAACAGATCCGGTTTCACAATATTCTCCGTCCATATCTTGTCTTCTTGGTCTGTCTTTATACAATGGCTTGTATTCATCATTTACTTTTTTCCACTTAAATTGATGAATTTTTTTTAAAGTTACTGATGAATCATAACCCTCATACATAACTGAATTAATAGATTTTTGTAAAGTTAATTTAGTTCTTAGCGGGCTGGTTGGTTGTAGTAATACTACGATATCTTTTGTATTAGGTTTAAATTTACTTAGAACTTGATCCATAACTGGTTCGGTAAAAACCTTATCTCCAGAAAGATATTTAGGTCTTTTTAATGCAGATACACCATGTTTTTTTGCTTCATTTAGTATTTTTTCAGAATCTGAAGATACTAAAATTTTATCTCCTTCAATTGCAATATACTGAGCATGTAAAATTGACCATGAGACCAAAGAAATTCCTCCAATTTTTTTTAAGTTTTTATTAGGGATTCCTTTACTACCGCCTCTTGCCGGAATAATAATATATTTCATCAATTTACCTCAAAACTTAAGCTTAAAAAACTCATTAGTACTAGCTTTAAAATACTGTGATAAGTGAATTTTATCAAGTTTAGTATTCACCTCAACGTTTAGAACTGTATCTGGTGTTGTAAATCCAGTAAAATTTGAATATAGATTTTTTAAAACATTCCACTCTTCGAATACTCTATCAAATATTTGTGTATTAATAATGTACGTTTTACAACTACTTGCAATAGTTGTCAATAAAGTAGTTGAATAGGTGGAAACAAAAGTATTAGATAACGAAATTAAATTAATTACAGAATCATGATAATAGATAATCTTTTCATGATTAATGGTTGGAGTAATAAATTTATCAAGATCTGCTTGGTAATTCTTTGGATGAGGTTTAATAATTACTTTTTGATATTTATTATTTTTAATTAACAAATTTACAGAATAGATTATCTGATCTAGCTCTTCAGGAAGAAGAACAACTTTTTCATTTTTATTCCATTTAGAATCTTTCGTATGAAAAGGCCTTAAGAGCAAAATAAGACTATTGGTATAAACTGGATGTTCCTTGATTATTTTTATCCAGTCATCCTCAAAACCCGGATATCCAATATTTTCGACACTAAAATAATCGTTAGTAAAATTAGGAGCAACATTTGAATATTCAAATGGCTCTATATAGCTAACATTTGTTAAAAGCTCCTTAGGCAAACCTGTCGACAAATGTTCACTTTCGTTTAAATAATGAGGAGCATGCGGAAGAAGGTAGGTTTTAATTCCATTTTTGTTTAAAAATTTAAATATCTCTTCATAAGACTGTACTGATTGTGGATTACGATGATCTAAAAATACAATATCTGGTTTAAGATTGTCTAGTGCTTTAATTGTTAAATTAAATCTTTTAATAATTTTTTTTTCTATTGAATTTATTAATTTCAAAATAAAATAAGGTTTATTATGACTACGTTCATTAAATTTAAAAATAAATTTAATATATTTTAATAAAGTATTATTTGATAAATCATTATTAATTATTTTCATTCGTTTAAGAACTTCTTCTGAATCTTCGAAATTTGGAAATAGATTTAGATAGTTTAATGAGTTTGAAAGTAAATAAACTTTGTCTAGTTCAGTTTCTTTTCTTACTTTATTAATTAATGGTAAGGCATAGTCAAAACTAGGGAGTCCAGAAAATGTAAGGATTACAACGTCCACATATAAATAATAAACATTTCAATGTTTTAAATTTCATAGAAATATATTTTTGATGTTAATCTTAAACTATGATTTTAGGTATTATTGCAGCTGCTGGAAAGGCTTCAAGGCTTAATGGAATACCTAAGTTTCTTCTACCTTTGATAGGAAATGATCAATATTTACTTAAGAGGACTATAAATATTTTAAATGATTGTGGAGTTGATCAAATCAATATAGGTCTAAGTGATTATACTAAAAAAATTGCTCAACCATTTATAGATGGTTTAAATATAACGGAATGTTCAACAGATACAATGAATGAAACAATACAGATTATAACCAGTGATCAAGCTGATATTTCGATTTGTATTATGCCTGATACTTATTTTGATAATCCAGAAGGAGTCTCAGAAAGTGTTAGATTGTTAAGTCAGGAAGACTCTATTGCCTCAATTTGTATTTGGAAAATAAGAAGCAGTCAACAAGGCTCGGTAGGTCAAGTAAGTGTAGATAGTAATAAAGTTGTGTCTGTCAAAGATAAGGATGCAAAGTGTAATTTTCCTTATGTTTGGGGAACAGTGGCTTGGAAAAAGGAACTAAATAACTATATTGATGAAAAAGACCCTCATATTGGATACGCGGTTCAAAAAGCAGTAGAGAATGGTGAAAAAATTAGCTATGTCTTAAACAAAGGTCACTACTTTGACTGTGGGACTGTTGAGCAATACTGGAAACTGATTAATTATATAACTCTTAACAAAGAAGCTGATTAATTTACATGAAATACATTGAGTTTAATAACAAGAGACTAGGGCCCTTAACCCAAAAGCAATACAAAACTCTTATCAAAATAATAAATAATTTTGATGATTTTAATGTCTTAGGAGAAAATGTATATCTCTATAAAGATGAAACTAAATATATTTTTAAACTAGATCAATTAAATTTAATTCATATTCCTTACGTCCAAAGAACTAAAAAAATTGATTTAAATAAAAAAGATTACTCATTAATTTTGGATGTTGGTGCATCTTATGGAAATTTTTCTATACCTCTAGCATCCCAAAAGACAAAAATTATAGCTCTAGAGTATGATTTAGAATTATTTTCTTGTTTAGTGTCAAATATTAAATTCAATAAAAAAAATACTCTAGTCCAACCTGTTCTAATTAGTGACGACTTATTTTCAGAAAAACAAATATCACCAAAAAATAGATACAGAACGTCAAGTTTAATTGAAATTTTAAAAATCATACAATCTGACACTTTACAGTTGATTAGATTTGATAAAAGAATTGAGGAAGAATCCGTTCACAAGCTGCTTAATAATCTTGATAGAAAATTATTACCAGAAAATATTTTACATGAAGAAAAGTATTTAAAAATTTAAAGGGGTCTAATTAGAAATGTACAAAGGGAAAATTGGAATAATTCTAAGCCAAATTAATGGGACAAAATTGAGTATAGATTGTATCAGATCACTTAAGACAGTTAGATATGATAATTTATCTTTTTATGTAGGTGATAATTTATCTGATAATTATGATCATTTAAAACTCTTAACTGAATTTCCTGATATTAACTTAGTTACTTATACAGAAAGAAAATCTTATTGTGAAACTTTTAATTACCTTTCAAAAATAGCTATTGATGATGGTTGTGAATTTATATTTATTGTAAATAATGACACAAGAAATTTCTCAGTTGATTATTTTGAAAAATTAATTCCTGAATTTAATGATTCAGGTGTAGGAATGGTTGGATCAACATGTTTAACATTTGATGGTGAAATACGACAAGATTTAAATTCTTTTAAAAATAAATTTGGACACTCAGTAATTGTGCCTACTGAAGGGTTCGTTTTACGAGCTACAGCATGGAAGGATGTTGGAGGCTTCAACGAAAAGCTCAATATCTATACAGAAGATTTAAATCTACAAAGAGATCTTTTATCTCACGGTTGGAAGATTCATTCAAACCATAGCGTGTCTTTTGAGCATCTAGCTGGAGCAACTATGTCAAAAATGACATTTCATTCAAATTTTTACAGGATGAGAAATGGTGTATACACTTTAAAAATTATGAGATTGCCATATACATATAAAATTAAGAGATTTATTTCATGGAGTAAAGTCCATATGCAAAATGCTATCACTGCTTTAAAAAAGGGGAGATTACTCTTAGCAATAAAAATTATAATATTTAGTTTTGCCGGAATGATTGCAGGACTAATTATAAAAAAATAAATTTCGCTTTTGAATAATCGGATTATATTAACTTTTTAAAATATAGGAATCTGACTATTTAAAATTTTAACCTGTCAGTTATTTCGACTATGTTGTCATACCTAGGATTAACGGGAACATAGAAAGTTTTTATTTCTTGATAGGAAAATTCTTTTTCACTTAAACATTTAAATACAAAAACAAAAGTATTAACCTGTCCAAACTTGGAGCTAGGGTTATCTTGACAGTTGTTATTAAAACGAATTGAAGAAAAAATCCTATATCTATTTTGTATTTCATTATCAGTAAGATCAGTATAAGTTCTGGCATAAGAAAAATGTGGTCCATGATCTGACTGTAAAATTAGTATCGCTTCACTATCAATATTGTTGATAAATTTTTCAAGATCTTTTTGAAGACAAAGTATTGAAAAAATATACTCCTCTTTTTTTTCTTTTGCGTCTGATATACTACTTGTTTTTTCTAAAGGTTTACATTGTTCATCAACAAAAAAGGGTCCATGAGTATTTTTCATATGAAAAAAATAAAATTTTGGGGTGTTAGTTAGTTGTGTTTGAAATTTATTATCGAATTCTTCTTGAAGTTCACTCAAGCTCTTGTCACCACACGTTACTGCGCATTCAAGATTCAAGACATTTAATAGGTCTTCATAAAAAAATAGTTTCTCTTGATTGTTTTCAATTATTCTGAAGGGTGTTTGAAGCAACAGTTGATAGATAATTTGCTTAGGTGTTTTTCTATATAAACAAACTATTTTTTCTAATTCATTATCATTACAAGTCACATAATTACTGTAGGATCCAATACTGTAACCATTATCAATAAGAATTTGAAATACATCTGATTGTAAAATATCAAAATTTTCTAATACATGCTTATTATTTATTTTGTATCTATCCCCATCCTGCAATAAATATTCTGCCTCAAATATGGTAGCCAAAGACATATTTGTTGTTCCATAACTTGATGACGCTTCTTTTGCTGTATAAAAATTATTCTGTGATAAAAAATTCGTTAATGGTTCTGCATTATATTGATAATATTTATCAAGTGTATCCAAGCTAGCAAGTCCATCATATAATATAAAATATATATCTGGTTTTTCATTTAAAGATACATTGGAAAAATTCTTCTCAAAAGAATATTCATTTTCATTTGGAATTAAATATTCAGAAAGAAAAGAAGTTAATGGCGAGAGCAAAAGTAATAGTGTCCAAGAACCAAGAAATATTTTTACAAATTCAAATTTACTTAACTGAATGATCAGTATTAGTCCCAGAAGCAAAACAAATAACCATGTTAAGAAAGCAAAGTTATTTACCTCAAGCAAAAAACCACTAAAAGAGTAATAGTAATATTTAGTCCAATTTGTATATTGAAAAAAAACAAAGCCAATCCAAGAAGTTAAATACAATAAAATAGTTTTATCTAGAATAGAGAAAATTTTACAGAGAAATTTATAGAAAAGATAAAAAAAGGAAATATATATTATAAAAAATGACAAAAATAAACGTACCTCTCCGTCTTCAAATATAAAGTAACTGTTAAAAAAAGTTCTAACAAATGGAACAAATATTATAAAATTTGGAGAAAACATAAAAATTTTTTTCACAACTTAATTATATTTCAATCATTAGAATATAAACATAATGGATACAATTATATATTTTGAAACTTTTCATTACCTGGACCCTGCAACAAGTTCTTACATTTTTCAAGCAATAATTGCAGCTGGAGTAACGGTTGGTGTATTTTTTAAAAATATTAAATTTGCAATTATTTCTGTTTTAAATAAATACAAAAAACATTCAAAATGACTTATTAAGTATTTCTTGTATGATTTCTTGATTTATATTTTTTAAAAAATTTTTTGATCTATTTTTTGTTTGCATCTGGGTTATTAATTCTGAAGCTTTATCTAGATTTAAGTACCTGTTAATCCTTTTTTTTAAATCAAGAGATTCTAAGTTTTTTATATTTTTTTTAATTAATTTAATATCTTTTTTTTCTAGAGTTAATTGATCTTGAACAATTTCAAAAATAGCAGGGAGTGTAAAACTGCAAGCAAGTCCATGGGGTACATCATAATTTAAAGTTAGTGGGTAAGATATTGAATGAGCAATAGATGTTCTTGTAATATTTATAGCTTTTCCTGCAAAATAACTAGACATGCTTATTTGAATAGAGTATTCAACATTGTTTTTTAAATTTATAAACTGTTGTAAATCATTTAAAAAAGAAGCTTCTAAAGATTTTATAGAATAACTATTTGATTCTTTTGTACTATTTTTATTCCAAATAGATTCCAAGGAATGTGACAAAGTGTCAAGTGAGGGAAAAAGTAAAGATTCATAATTTGATGTATGAAGTAATTTGGGTATAAAGAAAATATTTTTAGGCAAAAGTGAATAGTGGTCTAGAGAATGTTTTTTTTTATTAACTGTATCCCATATTGTTGCAAATTGAGTAGCTTCTGCTCCTGTTCCCGCAGTAGTAGGAATTACAGTAAGTTTAGTATTTTTTATATTTAAATTATTAGATAATAATTCTGGTGAGTTTATAATATCCTCAATATTAGTTACATACTCTAAATTTAAAAAAGCTGAAACAGCTTTTGCAGAATCAATTACACTGCCTCCACCAATTGCAATAATTGAATTAATATTTTTTTTATATAGTTTATTATATAGTTTATTTATATCTTCAATTGTGGGGTAGTTGTTTACGAAAAAGATACATTCTTCTTTGGGTTTAAACTTTAATAATGTTGAAAGCAGGTTTATATACCCTCTTTTCTTTCCACCATCTGACAAAATAAAAGCTGTAGTCTCTATTTCTGCAGTATTTAAATCTTTTATTTCGCTAGCAAGTTCAAAATTGGTATCAAGTAATTCCATTTTATATTTCCATAAATCTATTTCTATTTTCTATTGCTTTCTCATCAGGTCTTCCTAGGTTTGAATTAGACTTTTGATTTGTCAAAACTTCGAACATAACTGGACCTTCAATTTCTGGTTGTTTAGAAAAAAACAATTTCATTTCTTCCAAACTTTCAAATTTAAAGTAGTTTTTATAATTTGAACCTAAAACAATTTTTTGTAAGTCTATTTTTCTAGCAACAGTTGGCTGGTTTCCTACTGATTCATGTGAACCATTGTTTAAAACAAAATGATAGAGATTTTTTGGTTCATTATTTCCAATTATTGGGAGTATGCCCATATGCATCAAAAGAGAGCCGTCTCCATCAAGCAAAATAGTTTTTTTTTCTTTATTTGAATTAGCAATTCCTAATGCTATCGAGCTAGCATGGCCCATTCCGCCTATAGAATAAAATATTTTTCGATTATTTGACTTCGAATTTTTGTTTATAAAATATAACTCTCGAGAGATTTTTCCAGTTGTAGATATAAATATTTCAGAATTACTAAATAATGAAAATATTTCGAATATAAAATTTTCTCTTGAATCAAAAGTCGAAATAATCTCTAAATTCCTTTTATCTGTATCAAAGAAATCTTTTTCAATTACAAAAGCGAAATGCTTTTCTCTTAAAGTAGCTTGATGCATTAACTCAAAATCGGGTGGGGTTTCTTTTGAAATAATTTGAAACTCTATATTTAATAGTTTTAACTGATCAAGAAGGATTTTTCCTTGAAATATATGTTGTGGCTCATCGTGTATTCCTGGCTTTCCTCTCCATCCGATTAACAATAGAAGAGGGATTGAATAAATTTCTTTAGCAGCTAAAGAAGTGACTGGATTGATTATATTTCCAATTCCTGAATTTTGTAAGTATATTGCTGGTATCTTCTTTGATGATATATAGTTACCTATTGCAATCCCAACTGCTGACCCTTCGTTTTGAGTAATTATGTGATTTATGTCTTTGTCAAAATCTAGTTCAAGGCTTTTACTTAAGCTAGACAACAGTGAGTCAGGAACACCATAAAAATCTGTATGCCCATAATCAATTAATGTTTGAATAAATTTTTTTGCTTTCATAAAAATTATGTTCCTGGAATTAAATTGAGTATATCTTTAATTGAAATGAGATTATTATCTGCTTCTAAGCTTCGATTATTATTTAAAATAGTTTTTGCAGTGTTAACCATTGATGGATAGGCAGCTCTTAAAAGATGATTTGCATATATAATTATTGCAACACCTTCGTCTGCTAAATCCTGTTCGTAAACTTGGTTGTATGATGTTGGTACAACAACTAGAGGTTTTTTATTTTTAAATTTTCTGTATTCTCTACAGAATTTAAAAATTTCATCTGGAGATTTGTTTCTACTGTGGATTAAAATTCCATCCGCACCTGAGTCTATATAAGCATTTGATCTTTTAAGGGCATCCTTTAAACCTTTTTCTAATATTAAGCTTTCAACTCTGGCAATAATCATAAAATCATCAGTATTTGTCGAATCTTTACCAACTGCAATTTTCTCTGCAAAACTTTCAATATCGTCTTGGGTTTGTTTAACATCATTGCCATGAAGGGAGTTTCTTTTAAGGCCTTTTTTATCTTCAATCACTACAGCTGACACTCCAGCTCTTTCTAAGTTTTTAACCGTGAATGAAAAGTGCTCAGACATTCCACCTGTGTCTGCATCGTAAATAATGGGTTTAGTTGTTACCTCTAAAATTTCATTTAACGATATAAATCTTGATGAAAAATCTACTGCTTCTATATCAGGTTTTCCCCTAGAAGTTGAATCAGTTAAGCTACTAGCCCACATTCCATCAAATTCTGAATAACCTTCATTAGTAGTGCTTTTTGTATTTTCAATAACTAATGCACTGAGTGGATTATGAATATCAGCAAATGTAAGATATTTTTTAATATCCAAATTTTGCTTAAGAGAAGCCCTTCTTTCATCAGAGGTTATGCCATTTCTTTTTATTTTTTCCTTGATTTCTGTCGATGAAATTCCTTCTGTATAAGGCACTTCAATTAATTCACCGCCCCATTCTTTTATAACCTCGATTACTTTTTGTCTAACATTTTTTTGAATTCCAGATTTCCAATCATCTCCGTGAACAACATATTTCGGTTTAATATTTTTTAAATTATTTGTATAATCAAGGGTTTCTTGACTTATAACTTCGTCAACATATACAAGATTTTCAACAACAACTTTTCTATCTTCCCAATTCATTACGGGAACTCTTTTATAACTAGAAATTGCTTCATCAGTTAATAGGCCGACAACTACTTTGCCTTTTTCTGATGCTATTTTAAGTATATTTATATGACCTGGATGAAGAAGATCTCCACTCATTGCGACATATACTATTGGAAGTTTTTTCATATCATTATCTTATCCTAAAGATTACTTTTCCTGTTATTTTAATAGTATGGAGATAGTTTTTTTTTCAGAAGGTAATCAACATACAAGATTTTTTGAACCTGTTTTAAATAATTTTATTGAAAAAGGTTATGACGTTACTTTAATTACTCTTGATGAAAATGATAATTTAATTCAAAATAAAAATTTGCTAAATGTAAAGATCCCAAAAAATAATATAGAGAAAATAAATATTCTAAAAAGTATAAATGCGGACTATTTTTTTACAACAACTCCAGGATTAGGTCACAGCTACTTTCCAAAGTCAAAAATTTGGCCAAGTAGTAAAAGACCAAAGTATGTTTACTTATTCCACTCATTAGTAAGTCCAAATGAAATGTATCTAAGTAATTCATTTAAAAATTTTGATATAATATTTTCACCATCAGAAAGAATAAAAGCAAATTTAAGTTTTTTAGTGCCAAATAGCGTAGAAATAATTGTTTCTGGATATACGTTATTTGAAAAAAAAGAAAATCACAAGAAAATTCAGAGTCCCGGTAAAAATGTTTTAATAGCTCCGACTTGGGGTGATAAAGGTTTAATTAATGATATTAACGGTCTAAAAAAGTTGAAGAAATTTTTTTATGATAAGGGCTATGAAGTTGTAATCAGGCCTCATCCTATGACATTGGAAAATGAGAATCTTATATCAAAACTAAATCATTTTAATCTAGATATGAATCATGAAGTTGATAATTTCAATTTTTATGAATTCTTAATTACTGATTACTCTGGGATAGCTATTGAATATTATTTTTTTACTGAGAACCCAACTTTATTTATTAATTCTTCAAAAAAAATTAAAAGAAAAATAAAAAAACATGAGAAAAGTCTTGTACTAATAGAAAATGAAATGCGTGAGATTCTTGGCAACACTGTTGAATTAGGGAGAGATAAAATAAAGATTCCAGTGGTTAAAGATATTGAAAAAGCAAAAACTTTTGTAAATTCTTTTTATAATAAAGAATCTTCAATAAAGATAATTAATGATTACTTGTTTAAAAATTAGCTTTTTTCTAATTTTTTTAAAATAAAATTCAAGAATTTTAAACCTTCTTCACCACTTTTTTCAGGATGAAATTGACAACCTATATATCTTCCAAAATCATTAAATTTTTCAGATACAAGCACAGTTACATCTTTTCCTTGCACTGTTGTGGTGCCTAGTATGTGTTTTTTTTCATCAGGCACCGCTGCATAACTATGTACAAAATAAAAGTATTGATTACTGAATTGTTTTAATTCACTGTTAGTAAAAGATACTTGTCGCCAACCTATATTTGGAATTGTTTTAATTCCAATTTTATCTAACCTTTGAACTTTTCCAGGCAAAATATTGAGTCCATTTTTATTTCCTTCCTCAGAAAAAGAAAACAGTAGTTGCATCCCCAGGCAGATACCTAAAACTTTCAAGTTTTTTTCATTCGCAATTTCTTTAAAATTTGCAAATTTTGGTTGTAAATTTTTCATAGCTTGTGAATAATTACCTACGCCTGGAATAATTACTATCTCTTCAGATTCAAATTGTTTTATATTATCGACATTTTCTACTTGATACCCCAGCCGCTCAACTGCATACTTAATACTCTGTAAATTAGATAAGTTTGTATTTAGTATCTTGATTGAAGTATTCATAATCTCACTTTAAAGCCAAGTTCAGATATTTTATTTTTTATCTCATTTATAGAAACCTTCTTGTAATGCAAAGCTGAACCAATAGCTATTCCTGATAAGTCTTGATTCAGATTATCCAGATCGGAAAGCTTTCCAAATCCACCAGATATTACTATTGGAACTGAAGAAACATTTAACGCATAGTCAATTAATTTTAGATCAAATCCATTTTGGAGACCATCATTATCTACTGATGTTAAAAAGATTTCTCCTACCCCCCTGTCAATTGCTTCTTTAATCCATTCATCTACTTTTTTTCCTGAATTGTCCCTACCAGAAGATGTATATACATTAAAAATATTTTTTTCAACTTCCTTTGCTTCAACTGATAATGTAATGTTTGCTTTGCCAAAATGCTTCACTAGTTCATCAATAAGACGAGGTTCTGATACTGCAGCTGTATTAATAAATATTTTATCAGCACCATGTTCGAAATAGTTAATAGCATCGTCGAGACTTTTAATTCCTCCACCAACTGTAATTGGTACAAATATATTTTTTACAGATTCTCTTAAAATGTCAACTATTGCCCCCCTGCTATATAAGCTTGCAACAGTATCGATATAAACCATTTCATCAATATTTTTTTTATAGTAATTAATCGCTTCTTCTTTTGCCTTACCAATTTTTCTTAGGCCTTCAAGATTGATACCTTTTATTAAAAATTCATTCTTTATATCTAATCTTGCAATTATTCTCATATAATAAACTTTAACACTAAAAATACTTATGAAAATAATTACAGATTTAAGCAAATTATCAATTTCAAAAGACTTAAAACTCGATGAAATATTATCAAAAATGAATGACGGGGAAGAAGCTGTCTTGCTTGTTACAGAAAATAATAAACTGTTGGGCCTCATTACTGATGGTGACGTCAGGAGAGAAATGGTAACTAATGGAGCAAATTCAAATTCTTATGCAAACAAAATAATGAATAAAGAACCGATCACATCTATCGATGACTTCACAAAATGGGAAAATATTTTTCTGAATAATGATATAGAACATTTGCCAATTGTTGACGAAGAGAACAACATAGTTAAAGTTGTTAGAAATATAAAAAATTATGAGAGTATTACATTTAGCGATACAGCAGCTCTCATTGTGGCTGGAGGACTAGGGACTAGAATGGGAGCTGCTTATAAAGACCTGCCAAAATGTTTAATCAAAATTAAAGATAAAACTATCCTAGAAAGAACATTGGAATTACTTTGTAATCTTGGACTCCAAAAAATTTTCATCTCACTAAATCATGAATATCAAAAAGTAATAGATTTTATTGAAAAGTCTCCCTATAAAGAGGTTGTGGAGTTCCTAATAGAAGAGGAACCTCTTGGCACTGCCGGATCACTCGTCTCATTGTCCAAAAAATACAACGAACTCAACTTTATGGTTGTGAATTCAGATATTATTTTTGATTTAGATTTTTTAAAATTTAAAAATTATTTTGGAGAGTCAAAAAGTGATTTTATTATTTGTACATCTCAATATGAAATTGAAATACCTTATGGGGTGCTTGAAAAAGAGAAGGTGTTAGATAAAAATTTTGTAATAATTGAAAAACCAAGAATTAAATATGATGTTGTTGCAGGAATCTATTTTGTAAAGTCAAATTCACTAAAAGATATTGATAATAGTCATATAGAGATGGATGAATTAATAATAAAAATTAAAAATTTAAATAAAAAAAGTACTTATTTTGATATTGGACCAAATTGGATAGATATTGGAAATAATGAAAAGTTAAATATAGCTGAAAAGCTAACATTTATAAACTAATTTGTTACAGTATTTATTCTTTCCCATTTATTTGTTTGTTTTTCCCAAAATAAAGGATTTCTAAAGGAGTCCACTATTCTCCAAAATTTTTCCTCTGTAATATTTAAATAATGGAGTATTTCGTCAAAATAAATTTCTGGAAATTCATTATCATATTTATTTACTAAAGCGACACCCTCTTCTCTGGTAATTTTTTCATTTCTAATTTCTTGTGATGCGTCGTATGTAGCTCTACCAATGCCGAATTTAATTACAGTCATGTAGTAATGCAGCCAATCAATTTTGTCATCAATTCCTGCATATTTACTATATGATCCTTGAGTTCTTGTATCATTTGCACGGAAACCAGTATTTTCTACTGAGTAATAATACATTTCCTGAGGGTCCCATTTATAGTAATACCCTAAGTAATGAACTTGGGTACCTGTATTTTTAATATCATCAAGATTAGTTGGTTTATAAATTTCTAGATATTTAGAGTCAATTCCATAATTATTTACTAATTCAAATTCTGAGTATCCAGAAAGGTAAAAATTTTTTTTATCATTGTCTTTATTTGGCGATGAAAAAAACTTGTCATCCATCAAGGGTGAGTAGTTATCTTCAATATTATTTCCATATTCTGCTTGATTTTCACCGTAAAATACAAGGGGGATATTGTGGAGGGTTGACATTCTTGGTCCAACCATTCTTTGACCAATAATAAATGGTTGGAATGGGTGTCCAAGTTTTTCAAAGGCTAACATAGTTAACTTTCTATGAATATCTCCATTTGGATGAATTAAATAATTATCAAAACCACCAATATTTATCCATGATTGAAAATTGTCCCATCCATTTTTTGTATATATATGTGGAGCCCAAGTTACAGTTAACGGGTTCATCCCTAATTCATTCTTTAAATAATGAGAGGTGAACCCACTATCTTTACCTCCCGAACCAGGAACGATACAATCATAAGTTCCGTTCTTTGATCTATATTTATCACATAAGGTTTCTAATTCATTTCTTCTTTGATCCCAATCAATTTGCTCTTTAATTTCTTTAAAGATACAAGCAGAGCAAACTCCGTTTTTAAATTCAATATAAGGCTTAATATCACTTGGTTTATTTTCAAATTCAACAACACTGCTTGGCCTGTAATTAGAAATAACACACTTCTTACAAAATAAAAGTTCAGACATCATTTAGTATTGTAGCTAATATTAAGTTGTTAAAGTAAGTTAAATTAAAATGAAAATAAATGAACAAATAGAAATTTCTGATAACGATAAGCCTTTCATTATTGCTGAAGCAGGAATAAATCATAACGGTGAATTTGATAAAGCTATTGAATTGATTGATTTAGCTAAATCTTCTGGAGCATCAGCAATTAAGTTTCAAACTCACATAACCGACATGGAAATGATTCCAACTGATATGAAGCCCGGTAACATAAGTGATGAGAAGTTATGGGATATAATTGATAGATGTGTTCTTGACGTTGCTCAAGAAAAGGAATTATTTGAATACTCAAAAGAATCAGAAATCTTATTTTTTTCTACACCTTTTAGTAGAGAGGGTGCAAATAGGTTAAACGACCTAGGTGTTGAATTATTTAAAATTGGTTCGGGCGAATGTAACAATATACCTCTAATAAATCATGTAGCAAGTTTTGGGAAACCAATGATACTCTCAACAGGTATGAATGATATTGAGAGTATTAAAAAATCTGTTGAAAGTATATTAAACCATAATGTTGAACTTTCTCTACTTCATTGTACAAGCATATACCCGGCTCCTCCAAAAACAATGAGGTTAGGAGCAATACAGCATTTAAAAGAAGAGTTTCCAGATCTTGAAATTGGGTTATCAGATCATTCCTTGGGAATATCTATTTCTTTAGGTGCTGTTGCTTTGGGGGCAAATATAGTTGAGAAACATTTTACTAAGTCTCGAAAGTGGCCAGGCCCAGATAATCCATTTTCAATTGAACCTGACGAGCTAAAAGAATTAGTAAGATCATCTAAAGAATTGTGGGAAGCACGAGGGGGGAAAAAAGATATTCTACCTGAGGAACAACCTGTTATTGACTTTGCTTATTCTTGTGTTGTATCAATTAATGATATTCAAAAAGGTGATGAACTAACTCTAGAAAATATTTGGGTAAAAAGACCTGGGGATGGGTTTATACAAGCTAGTGAATTTGAAGAAGTTTTAGGTAAAACAGCAATTGTAAACATTAATAAAAATACTCAGCTATCAAGAGATATGTTCCAATAAAGAAAGAGTATTTGTATGCTAATTTTTTTAAGAAAAAAAAATAAAATTTAAATTGAAGAAAATAGCACTTTTTACTGGTAGTAGGGCTGAATTTAGTTTACAACTTCCATTATTAAAGAGACTTAAAGCAAGTAAGGAATATGAAGTTGCTCTACTAATCGGAGCTAGTCATCTTGATAGTGATTATGGAGAAACTGTTTCAGAAATAGTAGAATCTGGTTTTGATTCAAAATATCAAATAAACTTTAATCACAGCAAAGATGACCTATCCTCAAATCCACAAACTATTTCAATCGGAATTACACTCATATCAAAAGAGTTGGAGCATATAAAGCCAGACTATTTTATAATTTACGGTGATAGATACGAGACTTTTGCTGCTGCAATTGCTTCATCTCAAATGGGTATTCCAACAATACATATAGAAGGTGGAGACGTTACTGAGGGTGGAACTTTTGATGACTCAGTAAGACATGCTATTACGAAGCTATCGCATATACATTTAGCAACAAATGAGTTATCAAAAAATAGAATAATTAAAATGGGAGAAGAAAGTAAAAGAGTATTCAATGTGGGTCTTCCAATTATTGATCTTATAAAAAATAAAGATTTCACGAACGGTAAAGACGTAGTAAAAAAGTACAATTTAGAAAACTATGATAATTTAATAATATTTACGCAGCATTCAATTCCTATAGAAATAAATAATATTGAAAAGGAATTTAAAGAAATAATTAGCTCTTTTCAGAAAATTAAAATTAAAGATTTAAAAATAATTTGTACATATCCAAATAGTGATATAGGAGGAAAAAAGATAATAGACATTCTAAATCAATGGGAAAAAACATATGATAATATTTCAGTATTCAAATCTCTTGGAAGGCGAGATCTTCATGGATTATTAAATTTAAACAATATAACTTCTGATAAAAATGTAATATTTATTGGAAATTCATCTTCGGCAATTAAAGAAGCTCCTTATCTTAATTGCCCATCCTTGATACTAGGATCTAGGCAAAATGGCAGATTGCATTCAAGCAGTGTGTATTTTACAGATATAGAATCCGAAAGTATTTCAAATAATATTGATTTATTATTTGATAATGTCAAATTAAATCAATCTAAAAATGAAGAAAATTATTACGGGGAGGGAAATATGGCAGGACAAACATTAACAATATTAAACAATCTTCCGAGTCGTAAAGAATTACTCCTCAAAAAATTTAATTAGCATTTTTTATTAATTTTCTAAACATAATATAAAAAATACAAAAAAAATATATAATTAACTAATGAAACTAAAATTTCCTATAGAAAAATTTGATGAAAACGGATTTGCCGTATTAGAAAAACATCTTCCAGAAGATTTATTATCATGTTTTAACAATGAATTCAAAAATATACTTCTTTCATATTTAAATAAAATTGGCGTTGAGATAGATAATGATTCAGATACCTTTCACAGTGATGCAATAATGAAATTGGAGGATTTTGACCATGCTTATGTTGCTGAAGTTTATGATTCAATTTTTCAATCACCGTCGTTTTTGCAAATAATATCAACTGAAAAAGTAACTAACCCAGTAAAGCAAATATTTGGTGATGACAAAATAGCTTTATATGGATATACAAATAGATGTAGGATAGATCCACCAGTTGATAATAGAAGAACCTACGGTTGGCATCAGGAAGTATTTTATACAATTCCTAAATCTAGTTTGTTGCAAACATGGGGTCCGCTGGTCTACCCAACAACAAAAGATAATGGTACTCTAACACTTGCTATAGGTTCTCATCAAGAAGGAATAGCTAAGCAAAGTTGGAATGAGGAAAAAGGAAGGGCTGTGCAGATAATTGTCGACCCTGAGGTTGTAAATAAATATAAACCTATAACTCTAGAATTGAAAGTAGGAGACCTGTTAATATTTAGTCCTCAACTATTTCATAAAAGTGGTAATAACCTATCAAAACATGTTCGTTTTTCATTTGTGGGTCAATATCATAATGTCAACTCAGAAAACTTCTCTGCTCCAGCAATAAATTTTGAATTTAGAAATGAAGATCCAAAAACCTATTATCAAAATTATTTTTCATCAACTTAAATTAATAGGTTTAATATATTTATATGAAAAAAATTTATTGTTTTGATATAGACGAAACACTTTGTACTTCACCAAATTTAAATTATGAAAACTCTCAGCCATACATCGATAGGATTAGTGTTGTAAATAAATTATTTGATGAAGGCCACACTATTAAGCTTTTTACTGCCAGAGGAAGTAAAACTGGAATTGATTGGTCTAAAATAACTAAAAATCAACTTAAGTTATGGGGATTAAAATACCATGAATTACACTTCGGAAAACCACACGCAGATTATTATATTGACGATAAGGCAATAGATATACTTGGATGGTTTAATTAAATTGTGAATAATAAAATAAATTTTTTAAACGAAAAAAAGAGTCTCGTTGTTTTAGAAGTAGCAAACAATCACCAAGGTGATGTTGAACATGCTTTAAAATTAATTGATGAATATCACAAGATAATCAAAAACTATTCAAAAAATTTTAATTTTGCTTTTAAATTTCAATTTAGAGACTTAAAAACATTTATTCATAAAAATTTTCTTGATTCAGATATTAAATATGTCAGAAGATTTCTAGATACAGAACTGCAAAATTCTGACTGGCAGCAGATAATCGATTCTGTAAATAATTATGGGTACATAAATATGTGTACTCCATTTGATGAGGTATCTGTAGACAATATAGTTGATTCTAACTTTGATATTTTGAAAATTGCTAGCGCTTCTTTAGATGATTGGCCATTGATAGAGAAAATAGGAAATATTAATACTGATATTGAAATTATCGCATCTGTAGGAGGCTCAGATTTTGAAAAAATAAAAAGGTTTTATTCGTTCATGAAAAATAAAAATAAAAAATTTGCAATAAACTACTGCGTTAGCTTATATCCGACATCTCTTAACAATATGAATCTGGGTTATATAAGATTTCTTAAATCACAATTTCCTGAAATCAAAATAGGATTTTCTACACATGAAAGTGGCTCAATATTCGATACAGCACCACTAGCTATGGCAGCTGGAGCAGAAATATTTGAAAAACATATTGCATTAGAAGAATCTATCAAAGGATATTCTATTAACGAGTACTCCACGAACCCCAAACAGCTTGATAGTTGGTTAAAAAATTTAGAAGAAAGTTTACTTATTCTTGGGACTAATGATGATAGGGATAAAATCGTAAAATTAGAAGAGGAAGCATTAAGAGATCTTAAACGCGGTGTTTTTTTAAAAAACAATACAGAATCAAGTACAGAACTATCATCATCTAATGTATATTTTTCAATCCCCTCAAAGCCAGGTCAACTTTTAGCAAACGATTTATCTAAATTTAACTCTATTATTTTGGATAAAGAATTGAAAAAAGATAATCCTATTTTTATGAAAGATATAAAAATTGAAAACAATAGAAACTTAATTGAAAAAATCAGAGATGAGATTCAAATAATGGTTAAAGAAAATAATTTGTCAATACCTCGAAATTTAGACCTTGAAATTTCTCATCATTACGGTATTGAGAATTTTTATAAATATGGAACCTCAATGGTTACATTTGTAAATGAAGATTATTGTAAAAAAATGATTTTTCAATTTAAAAATCAACTAAACCCAAGTCATTACCATAAAGAAAAAGAGGAAACGTTTATAATCTTGTTTGGTGAATTAAGCGTTACAGTAGACGATATTAATTATGAACTACAAAAAGGAGATATGTTAAAAGTAGTTCCTGGTCAAATTCACTCATTCTCATCAAAAAGTTTTGCGATATTTGAAGAAATATCAACTACTCATAAATCTGATGATTCTTTCTATATTGAAGATAAAATTATGCAAAATAAAAATCGTAAATCAAAAATAATGTTGTTCTAAATTGTTCTAATTTAGATGAAAAATTTTTTGTTACTATTTCCAAAACTGACAGGACCGCTGAGATCAATTTATAATTACTATTTTGGTGAATCTGAAATCTTTTTTATTCACAATGAAATTAAGTCAAAAAAATATAAATATATATTTTATGATATCGGAGCTAATTATGGGGTGTATACATTCTTTTTTGGAAAAAAAGCAGAAAAGATTTATGTGTTTGAGCCTGTAAAAGAATGTATTGAGTACATAAAAGCTGGTTATTCCAAGAATAATATAAATCTAGTAAGCAAAATTGCTTCTGATACAAACTCTGTAAAACAATTACGAATACCAATAATTAATAAAAGAAAAATATTTGGAAAAGCCTCTATAGTAAATAAATTTAACAGTTTTGAAGCAAGGGATGTTAAATCAACAACTATTAATAATTACCTATATCAAGAGGAACAAAAATCAAATGAATTATTGCACATAATCAAAATAGATGTAGAGGGTCATGAAAATAATGTCTTAAGCGGTGCTTTGAATGTTCTCAGAAAAAAAAAATGTACTAGTCGTAATAGAAATTGAAAAAAGACACAATAAAGAATATCTAGAAGTATTTAAAATTATGATTGATTTGAACTTTAAAGTATTTTTCTTAAAAGATAAAAAAATTGAAAGAATTGACTCGCTTAGCGAAGTTGAAGAAAAAATGAAACATAATAACAATTTTATTTTTAAAAATTATTAATCAGTATTTTTCTTTTTGGTCAACTCAATAACATTAAATAAGTACTCTTTTCCTTCATGACCTTTAAAATTTTTTTTGTAAATTTGATGATCATAATTTATTAATAAATTTATAAGTTTTTCCTCACTTAAAGCTAGAACCTCATTATCTAATTTCTCTTTAATTTTTACAGTAAAAACTGCTTTACCATTGTCTGATAAAAGCGAATAAATCTTTTTTAAAACTTTAGAGTCAAATTGATAAAACTGACCGAAAACCCCTACAGAAAAAAATAAATCAATTTGCATATCAAGAGAAAATATTGAGCTTCTAATTGTTTTGTACTTAATACCAATTTTTTCTGCTTTAATAGATGCAGTTTTTAAATTTTCCTTAGAAATATCAACCAAATAAACAAATTTAAAATTTTTAAATATCTCTAAATATCTGCCAGTTCCACATCCAAAATCTAGAATTGTATCTCTATAATTTGATTGAATCATTTTATCAAAATACTCTTTTTGATCTTTATAAATTTCTAAATTGTCATTTATCGCTAATTGTTTAGAACCTTTTTTATTATAAGAAATTAATGAGCGGATTATAGCGAGTGATTTTAAATTAAATAATTTGAGAATTAATAGATATATTTTTTTCATTTATTTATCTATTACAAGAACAATTTCACTTATTTCTTTGTCAACAAATATACCAAAATAACCGCGAGCGATTTTAAACCATTCGCTTGGTGCCCATCCGCTAGTAAATGGAGGGGTTTTAAATAAAACTATTAAAAAAACTAGTAAATAATTTATTATGTATTTATTTTTTAGATTGTCTAATTTATTTTCTTTATATGGAAAATAAAACATTATAGAGACTGAAAATATTAAATAAATAGTTTGGATAATAGGATTTTCTGTCCAATTTTTAAAAGTTTCGAATGAATGATATAAAACTATAAATAAAATAAATCTATTTAAATCTCCAAGCATATTTGAGTAAATAAAAATTGAGATATAAAAAATTAATATAAAGACTAACTGTAAATCAAAATCTAGTACATTTTTATTTTGATAATTTGCGAAAACTAAGTCTTTAACTATGTCAATAAAACTTTTTGGCTTATAAGTATGTAAGAAGTAAAAAGAAACTATAAACAAACCTAGCTTTAATAAACTCGACTTACTTTTATGTATTTCATAATTTTTCACTGTAATACATTATAACTTCTGTTTATACGGCGTAATTGATAGTTAAGATGTGTAAACCTTGTGGCCAGACACAGAATCGAACTGCCGACCCCTTGTTTTTCAGGTAAGGGCAAACCTTGTAACCTGAACTAATTATAACTTATTTAGTTTGATTTTACGCTCGTTGTAAACAGGCTCTATATCGCAGTGAGCGGTA
>MDTC01245123.1_pt1 | contig 30550 bp, 24 predicted proteins | sample 811181 | NCBI WGS metagenome assembly MDTC01 (sample SAMN05326644, study PRJNA326480) | marine metagenome | isolation source: seawater | place: Pacific Ocean: North | collected 2011 | reverse complement strand
GCCCGCACTTAAATTAAAAGCAGTATCGTTAGTACTAAAACTATTCATACCACTATCAAACCACTCATAACTGTAGCCAGGAGTACCACCAGCAGCACTACCCACTGCAGAGCCTAAACTTGAACCATAACAAACATTGGTTGAATTAGCAACTAGAGCTTGAAGGGGAAAGCCAGGGGCTTCTATAAATATAGGAACATCTATTAAACAACCACTTGTTACATCATCAACAGTTAAAATATAAGATCCAGCACTTATATCATTAAATACAGTGTCATTAGGAAATGCATTAGTATTTAAAACACCGTTAAGTAAAAAATTATATTGTAAAACATTTACGTAATCATCAACACTGACACTAATTGTCCCATCAATATCATCCCAACAATTAACATTTGTAGAACTTACAGAAAATTTTATTGGAGAAATTGTATCTGAAGGGAGCGAATTTTCAGCGCATGTTGATTCACTGGTTAAATAATAAAACTCTGAACCAGAAGGAAGATTAGAAACTGCAGTACTAAAAGAGGTGTTTGGATATAAAACATCGGCAATTATTGAGTAAGGACCTCCTATATTTGATGCAGCATGAATATGATATTCAGTAGATGCACTAGCCCCAGGGGCATGATTCCAATTGAAGACTACATCACCGTTTTCATCTTCCCAAGCACATTCAAAATCAGGTGCTGGCAAAGAATCAGCTGCAGTAACTTCAATAGTAATTGTAGCAATTGTTATTGCATTAGCCGGACAAAAATCATCAAAGGCCTTAATTGCAAATGTATATGTGTTTGATGTGATACCACATCCAGCGTCAGTAGCAACATGACTACATGCTGTCTCCCACTCAAACACTCCTTCAACTACTTGAGCACCAAGAATTGGAGGCGCCTGTCCGTTTACATTTGTAAAAGTGGCACAAGGAGGATTATCACATAATGTATTTGTAATGTAATCATCTGCCAATTGTCCTCCAGAAATTTCTAGTGTTATATCTTGTTGGAAACCGTTTGGATATATGTCATTGTCAACAGCAGTTATATTAAAACTAACAATATCACCGGCTGAAACACTTGCATAGTATTGATTTGGTAAAGGAAATGGAGGTGTAACAATAGGGGGAGTATTAATAACATTACCAGGTAAAGTTGGACATGATATTAAAACTGCTTGTATTTCTCTGTATATGGAAGCAACTTGCTGACCACACTTAAAAGCATCAACTCTTATGACAGAAGCAAAATTACCTGAGATAGTTGAATTATATGAGATTTGACCAGACTGTGGATCAAGGACTACATTACCTGGAAGAGGTGTGTTTACAGTATATGGAGCTAGCCAAGGTATTGAAGGAGGATTTAAAGGTGGATTATAAGTCAATCCAAAACCAATATCATCTAAAGGTTCGTCCCAGCTGTAAACAATACTATCTAGCTCAATATCAGAGGCATTATGAGTATAAGAAAAAGGATATCCAGTACAAATTATAGTTTGCGGACTTTCGTTAAATTTAGGAGAATTATCAAAACAGGGTTCAGCAGGAACAGGATTTCCTAAAGAATCAATATATGCATACATAGAAGCCCTTAAAGTGAAACCTTCTGAGGGACTTGTAGCATTTGTTAAAGCTAAATTAGTTATCGCTCCGTTTCTACAACAAGAATCCCATGTAAAATGCCATCCGTTAGCAGGAGGAACACCCGGCAATGATACCGGCTGAGACTCATAAATGTACTCTTCAACAGCTCCAACAGGGTTAGTTGCACAGTCCAAAGCAGGATTTCCGCTATTTTGAACATTACAATCTGGTGATATATCAGTATTTAAAACAAAATCCACAGTGATTTGTGTAACTGATGGGTGATTCCAAACATCAATAGTTTGTGCAAAAGTTGATAGTGTGGTTCCATCGCAGTCACGATAAACTTTCATCTTAAATATGTATTTACCAACATCAGGATCATTGGGATCTTTAATACATTCCCAAGTGATCTCACCACCCATAATGTGGGTTGCTTTAAGATCTGCAAAAAAAAGTAGTAAAATAAAACAAACAAACAACTTTCTCATAATATTTGTATTTTTCACAAAAATATAAAAATATCAGATAAAATAAAAGTGAAATCACAACATTATAAGATGTTGAAAAAAATACAAATAACAAAAATTACAGCTATTAATAATTTTTATTTTTGAACTTTTAATACAATATGGAAAAATATCTTGAAGATCTCAACAAAGAACAAAGAAGAGCTGTTATTCACAAAGACGGACCATTGATGGTTATTGCTGGAGCAGGTTCTGGAAAGACAAGAGTACTAACACATAGAATCATACATTTACTTAAAGAAGGGGTTAACCCATTTAATATTTTGTCATTGACTTTCACTAACAAAGCTGCAAAAGAAATGCGAAATAGAATTGAAAATATAATTGGAAACTCTATTTCAAAAAATTTATGGATGGGGACATTTCATTCTGTTTTTTCAAGAATTTTGAGATTTGAATCAGAAAAAATAAATTATCCGAGAAATTTTACAATTTATGATACAGAAGACTCAAAGCAATTAATTAAAAGCATAATAAAAGAACTCAATCTAGATAAAGATATTTACAAAACTGGATTAATTAGAAATAGAATTTCTACTCTCAAGAATAATTTCATAACATATCAAAAATATAATGAAAATAAAGAATTGGCTTTACAAGATCAAATAGCAAAAAGGATAGAATTTGGCACAATATATCAAACGTATCAAATCAGGTGCCACAAAGCTTCTGCAATGGATTTTGATGATCTCTTAATTAAAACATATGAGTTACTTGAACTATTTCCAGAGCTTCTAGAGAAATACCAACAAAAGTTTAAATATATCTTAATTGATGAATATCAGGATACTAACCATATACAATATTTGATAGTTAAAAAGCTTGCGTCAAAATTTATGAATATTTGCGTTGTTGGAGATGATGCACAAAGTATATATTCTTTTAGGGGCGCAAATATTCAAAACATATTAAACTTTAAAAATGATTATCCAAATTATACTTCTTACAAGCTAGAACAAAATTACAGATCCTCATCAACCATTGTCGAGGCCGCAAATAGTATTATAAAAAATAATGAAAAGCAAATACAAAAAACAGTTTGGACCGACAACCCTAAAGGCGAAAAAATAATTGTTGTAAAAACAACATCTGATAATGATGAAGGAAGATTAGTTGCAAATACTATTTCTGAAATTCAAATGAGAAAGCAAGTCCAATGTCACGATTTTGCGATTTTATACAGAACAAATGCTCAATCCAGAGCATTAGAGGAATCTCTTAGAAAAAAAAATATTGGATATAAAATATACGGTGGATTATCATTTTATCAAAGAAAAGAAATTAAAGACCTATTAGCTTATTTCAGATTAGCAATTAACCCAAATGATGAAGAAGCATTAAAAAGAATAATCAATTACCCAAGAAGAGGAATTGGGTTAACTACGCTTCAAACCCTTTCATTATTAGCAAACAGTAATAATTCCTCAATTTGGGAGGTCATCAATAACTTAGATAATAACTCTAAAATAAATAAGGGAACACAAAAGAAATTAAAAGATTTCGCATTAACAGTGAATGAATTTATTATCAAATCAAAGGAAAAAGACGCATACTTTGCATCTGAGGAGATAGCTAAACAATCGGGGGTTTTTAGTGAATTATACAATGATAAATCACCAGAAGGGGTAAGTAGATTTGAAAATATTCAGGAATTATTAAATGGTATAAAAAACTTTGTTGAAAACGCTGAAAAAGAATCAAATAAATTAGCTGATTTCATGCAAGATGTAGCGCTTTTAACAGACCAAGATACCGAAAAGGATAATGATTTTAATAAAGTTACAATGATGACTGTACATGCAGCCAAAGGCTTAGAATTTCCATATGTTTTTGTTGTTGGCTTAGAAGAAAATATGTTTCCAAATATCATGAGCTCCGAAAGTCAAGAGGCACTAGAGGAAGAAAGAAGATTATTTTATGTAGCAATAACAAGAGCCGAAAAAAGATTATTTTTATCTTTCGCTTCAACAAGATTTAAATGGGGCCAATTTATTGACTCAGAAAAAAGCAGATTTATTGATGAACTAGATAAAAAATGTCTGGAAAAGCATGAGCATTTTCCGTCTTCTGAACCAAAGAAAAGCACAAAATTCCTGATTAATAAAAATCAACTTAATACAAATAAGTTTGATTTAAATTTAAACAAAAGGAGACTAAAAAAAGTTAATTATTTTACGAAAAATGATTGTAGTGACATTGAAAAGATAAAAAATGGAATGAATGTAAAGCATTCTTCTTTTGGAATAGGGAAAATAATAAACATTTCTGGTGAGGGTGCGAATAAAAAAGCAACGGTTTTTTTCTCAGGGGTTGGTCAAAAAAATATGCTATTAAAATTTGCTAAACTTGAGATAGTCAAATGATAAAAAATTAAATTTTAAATAAATCTTTACATTCTTTTTCATCAAGAATTAATTGATCTTTCAAGCTTTCTAGATTTGGAAATTTCTTTTCATCTCTTATTCGACGAATAAATTCAATTGCTATTTCTTTGCCGTAGATGCTTTCATGAAAATTAAATAAATGAACCTCAATTGAAAAAAAACTATCTTTGATAGATGGGCGTACACCAATATTAAGCATCCCAAATTTTTTTTCTTTCCCAATATCAACTTTTACTGCATAAACTCCATTTTTTGGTAGTATTTTCCATTTACAATTCAAGTTTATATTTGCTGTAGGAAAATTAATTTTTTGACCAATACCATTACCTCGAACAACGATTCCCTGAATAGAAAAGTTTGATGATAAATATTTATTTGTTTTTATAATATCACCTTCAATAATAGCATGTCTAATTTTTGTTGAACTAACTGTAACTTGTTCAATGTTTTGAGGTTTTATTTGTTCAAGTTTAAAATCATAAAAATGAGACAGTTCTGATAAATTTTCAAATGTACCTTCTCTGTTTCTTCCAAAATGATGATCAAAACCAACAACCATATGCTTCATATTTAGTTTATTAACCAAAATATCTCTTACATAATGTACCGAATTTGTTCTTGAAAACTCTTTTGTAAATTTATAAATCACCAAATTTTGTAAGCCTGTATTTTTCAAAGCATTTACTTTTTCATCGATTGTATGTATTAATTTTAATTGCTGATCTTCCGGATACAAAACATGTCTCGGATGAGGATTTAATGTAAAAACTAAGCTTTGTAAACCTTTTTTTTGAGCTATTTTATTTAAACGATCTATAACTACTTTATGTCCTGTATGAACTCCGTCAAAAGTACCAGTAGTTATAACTGTTGAAACATCAGATGGAAATTCTTCAATAGAATTATATATTTTCACTTAAATTAATTATTGTTGAAAAAGTGTTCAAAATTAACAATTAATTTAAACACTAAATTATTAAGCGAATACAATTTAAAAATATTAAGTTTGCATAGAATTTTAACAACATATTTTAACTGCTTTAAATACACAAAAATGACAAAAAATACTGGAAAAGTATCACAAGTTATTGGACCTGTTGTAGATGTTACATTTGAAAATACTGAATCAGGGCTACCCAATATTTATGACTCATTAGAAGTCACAAGAGAAAATGGAGAAAAATTAATTTTGGAGTGTCAACAACATATAGGTGAAGATACTGTCAGAGCAATTTCTATGGAAACAACTGATGGTATAAGTAGAGGAACATCTGTTCATGCTACTGGAGCTCCCATCAAAATGCCCTCTGGAGAAATCATAAAAGGTCGTGTTTTTAATGTAATTGGCGATGCAATCGACGGAATGGAAAATTTGGATAAATCTAATGGGCTTCCTATCCACAGGGAACCCCCAAAATTTGAAGATTTATCAACTGCTACTGAGGTTTTATTTACTGGAATTAAAGTAATTGATTTAATTGAGCCATATGCAAAAGGTGGAAAAATCGGTTTGTTTGGAGGTGCAGGTGTAGGCAAAACAGTTTTAATTCAGGAACTAATAAACAACATCGCTAAAGGTCATGGAGGATTATCCGTTTTTGCTGGAGTTGGTGAAAGAACAAGAGAAGGAAACGATTTAATGCGAGAAATGTTAGAGTCAGGTATTATTAATTATGGTGATAAATTTAACCACTCAATGGAAGAAGGAGGTTGGGACTTGACAAAGGTTGATAAAAATAAAATGAGTGAATCCAAAGCAACATTTGTATTTGGGCAGATGAATGAACCCCCTGGAGCAAGAGCTAGAGTTGCACTTTCTGGATTAACAATTGCTGAATATTTTAGAGATGGAGACGGAGAAGGAAAAGGTAGAGATGTTTTGTTTTTTGTAGATAATATATTCAGGTTTACTCAAGCAGGCTCTGAAGTTTCTGCTTTACTTGGACGTATGCCTTCTGCTGTTGGTTACCAACCTACACTAGCTACAGAAATGGGAACTATGCAAGAGCGTATTACATCTACTAAAAACGGGTCAATCACCTCTGTACAAGCAGTTTACGTTCCTGCCGACGACTTAACTGACCCAGCACCAGCGACTACATTTGCGCACTTAGATGCAACTACAGTTTTGTCAAGGAAAATCGCAGAATTAGGTATATATCCCGCAGTTGACCCTCTTGATTCTACTTCAAGAATTTTAACTGAAGAAGTCGTTGGATCTGAACATTACCAATGTGCGCAAAACGTTAAGGAACTTCTTCAGAGATACAAAGAACTACAAGATATTATTGCTATTTTAGGTATGGATGAACTTTCAGACGAAGATAAGTTGGCTGTCCATAGAGCAAGAAGAGTCCAAAGATTTTTATCTCAACCATTTCATGTTGCTGAACAATTTACTGGGCTTAAGGGAGTTTTAGTTGATATTTCTGACACGATCAAAGGGTTTAATATGATCATGAATGGTGATGTTGACCATTATCCAGAAGCAGCGTTCAATTTAGTGGGTACTATTGAGGAAGCAATCGAGAAGGGAGAAAAAATGTTAGCTGAAGTAAAATAAAATGATTTTAGAAATTATTACACCTGAAAAACAGTTATTCAATGGAGAAGTTAACTCTATAAAAGTTCCGGGAACTATTGGTGATTTTGAAATATTAAATAACCACGCTCCAATTATATCTTCTTTGAAAGAAGGAGAAATTAGAATTATATCAATAGATAATAAAGTAGAAAAATTTCAGATTAATGGAGGTGTAATTGAGATGAAAAAAAATAAAATTATTGTTTTAGCAGACTAAAAAAACATTACTACTTATTTTTTTAAATAGCATTAAAATGAGATCTTTTTTATATTTCACATTAGTTTTCTTTGCATCATGTTCAAGAAGTTTTGATTTACAGGAAGGTGATTTTTTGTTTCAAGATCTTGACACTTCGCCCCTCTGCGATGCTATTGAATTAGTCACTCCTGGATATGAGGGAGCAAACCTTTCACACATTGGATTTGTTGTTAATGAAAAAAATAAATTAAAAGTTATTGAAGCAATTCCCCCTGTTGTTAAATTCACTAGCATCGATAGTTTTTTTAGCAAGTCAGACAAAATTATTGTTGGAAGACTTAAGCCTGAATATAAATACTCACTGGATGATGCAGTAAATTACCTGAAAAAAAAAATAAATGTAGAATACGATCAATTTTTTCTTAAAGACAATGATCTTTATTACTGCTCAGAATTAATTTACGAAGCATTCGAAAAACATCAAATCTTCTCACTTCAACCTATGACATTTATCAATCCTTCAACTGGAGATACTTTAAATACATGGATTGATTACTACAATGATATTGGTATGAAAATTCCTGAAGGAGAACCTGGTATAAACCCTGGCGTTATGTCCTTGTCTGATAAAATCAACATTGTTCACATTTATGAAAAACCAAATGGAATGAAAAATAACATTAAAAAATAATACTATGAAAATCAAGTCGATTATTTCTCTGCTATTTATTACGTGTTTTTTAAATGCACAAGATGTATTAAATATTGATGTGAATGAAGTAGTTATTTCATCAAATAGAGCTCAAAACCAAAAAAATATAACAAATATTCAAATAATTTCTCTAAAAGAAATTGAAAATGCACCAGTTCAAAGCATAGAAGATTTATTAGAATATGCAATGAATGTTGACATAAGACAAAGAGGCAGACAAGGTGTTCAATCAGATATAAGTATTAGAGGTGGAAGTTTTGAACAAGTTTTAATTATGTTGAACGGAATCAAACTAAATGATCCTCAAACAGGTCACCACAATTTAAATCTACCTATTTCTTTAGAACAAATTGAAAAAATTGAGGTGATCACTGGTGGAGCTAGCAGAATTTATGGAAATTATGCCTATACAGGGGCAATAAATATAATAACAAAAAAAATATGTAAAAATTCTATTGATTTAAGTACTGGAAATAATGGATTTCAAAATGGAAGCCTTAATCTTGGATATGCTAAAAACACATATAATCATAATCTTTCAATAAACCAAAAAGAAAGTGATGGATACATTCAAGGAATGGATTACAACATAAGAAATTTTTATTATCAAATAAACTCAACAAAAAATGGAATTTATAAGCTTTTAAATGCAGGATATTCAGAAAAAGAATTTGGAGCATTTAGTTTTTACACTCCAGTATATCCAAATCAATTTGAAAAAACGAAAACTACGTTTGCTTCAGTACAAATAAAAACTGATGGAAATATCTCATTTAGAAACAATTTATATTGGAGAAAACATAATGATAACTTCATATTATTTAGAGAAAATCCATCTGTTTATCAAAACTTTCACGAAACAAATGTTTTTGGAACAGACATGAATATAATTCAAAAAACAAGTTATGGAAGTAACGTATTCGGAATGGAGATTAGAAACGATAATATAATTTCTAATATACTTGGAGAGGATTTAGAAAGCCCAATTCAAATTGACAGTAATAATTTTTATTTTAAAGGAGCAAATAGAACTTTAGTTAATCTTTTTGTTGAAAAAAATATTAATTTCAATAATTTAAATATATCAACTGGTTTCATGACTAACATTGATTCTGATTATGGCTACAGTTATTTTCCTGGTGTAGATATTTCTTATCAAATAAAAAGTAACATAAGTTTTTTTGTTTCTTATAACAAATCAATGAGAACTCCAAATTACACTGAACTATATTACAAGTCCCCTACTAATGAAGGAAATATTAATTTACAACCCGAACATTCTGAAAACAAAGAAATTGGCTTAAAGTATAAACAAAAAAATCTTACAACTAGCATAACATTTTATGAGAGAAAGGGAGAAAATATGATTGACTGGATTTTGTTAAATGGAGATAGTGTTTGGAGAACTCAAAATCTTAGCAGAATTAAAACAACCGGATATGAAATTAATTCACTTATTGACATTAACAATTTTCTAAATCTCAACCTTCCTTTTTCACCAGTTAATATCAACTTCGCTGTGAACAAGTCTGACACTAATTCAGTAGGCTTTCAATCAGCATATATATTAGATCATCTGAAAACAAATTTATCAATAAGTACTAATCAAACTATAAATAAAAAATTATTTGCTAACTGGAGATTTACTTATCAAGACAGAGAAGGGGGATATATCAATTTTGCAGATGGTATTGAAAATGATTATCTACCATTTTGGTTAGTTGACATTAAATTATCTTATAAATTATATACTAGCAGTACAATTTATTTCGAGATCAATAATCTATTAGATAAAAAATATGTTGATTTTGGTAATATACCTCAGCCTGGAAGATGGGTTAGAACAGGAATAAAAATAAATTTATAAATATTATTCTCTATTTTTTGTATCTATCAATATAGTTACAGGGCCATCATTTGTTGATTCTATCAACATATTAGCTCCAAATTTCCCACTCTTTACTTTTTTATTAGTTGTCATATCTAATTTTGTTATAAATTCTTGATATAGTAATATTGCTTCTTTTGATTTGGCAGCTTTAATGAATGAAGGACGATTACCTTTTTTCGTTTTTGCATGTAAAGTAAATTGACTAACTACAAGAATTTCCCCATTAATTTCATTTATAGAACTATTCATATTGCCAAAAGAATCAGCAAACAATCTTAGTTTAGAAATTTTTTGAGCTAGCCATGAAGCATCCTCGTTTGTATCGTTTGTTTCAACACCCAATAAAATTAAATAACCAGAATCTATTGTAGAATAAGTATTATTTTCAATCAAAATTGATGCACTAGAAACTCGTTGTATTACTGCCCTCACTTTTTAAAAATTTTATCTGAAAAGATCATCACTATCTTCATTTAACATAGATAAATAATTTTTATACCTACTTTGCAAAATCTCTCCATTTTCCAAAGCTATTTTCACAGCACAATGGGGTTCATCTTTATGTACACAGTTATGAAACTTACATTTTGATTTTAAATTAAAAAACTCCTTAAAATAGTTACCAATATCATGTTTTTCAATAGATACTAATCCAAAACCTTTAATTCCTGGAGTATCAATAATTGATCCCCCGAATTCAAATTCATGTAATTGAGAAAATGTTGTAGTATGCTGTCCTTGATTATGTGCAACAGAAATTGGCATTGTTAAAATATTCAGATTTGGTTGTAACCTATTTATTAATGTTGATTTCCCTACACCCGAATGTCCTGCAATCATATTAACTTTTCCTTTTAAAATTTTTTTAATGTCAGAAATACTGTCAAACAGAATAGATGTTTTAAGACATTTATATCCAATTTTTTGATAGTATTTTTTGAGTATTTTTAATTCTTTAAGAGAGCTGTCATCTAATAAATCTATTTTATTAAATATTAAAACAACATCTACGTCATATGCATTTGCAGCAACTAAAAATCTGTCAATAAAGCCAGTTGAAGTAATAGGACTTGATAATGTAATCATTAAAATAGCCTGATCAACATTTGCTGCAATAATATGTGTTTTTTTAGATAAGTTAACCGACTTTCTTATAATATAATTTTTCCTATCATATAGTTCGGTAATTACCCATTTTTCTTTTACTTTACTTATTTCAACTTTGTCTCCAACTACAATAGGATTTGTACTTTTGATACCAGCTATTCGAAATTTACCTTTTAAAATAGATTCAAAAATATTACCATTCTCTAGCTTAACCAGATAACTTTTTCCTGTTGACTTTATTACAATTCCACTCATTTATACAGGACTAGCAATAGATTTAATTTAATTTTTTCTTCCATTTTTGCTTTGCATATTCTTGCATGTCTATTACCTTATCATTTTCATCAATTATTTCTAATCCTAATAATGTTTCAATTATATCTTCCATTGTAATAATTCCATCAAAGCCACCGTATTCATCAACAATCATCGATATATGTTCTTTGTTTTCAATTAACTTATTGAATAAACTAAATAAATTAATAGAATTTGGCAAAGTCAAAATATTTCTTTTAAAATTTTTTAATTTAATATTTTCTAAATTTTCTTCTAAAGATTTCTCTAAAATATCCTGTAAGTAAATATAACCACTAATTTTTTCTTTTTGATCGGAGAAAATAGGTATACGAGAAAAATTAAGATTATCTACTTTAGTTTTAAAATTAGAAAGAGATAAATTCTCATCCATAGAAAAAACTACCACTCTAGGTGTCATAATTTCTGCAGCCTTAACTTTTTTTAAATTAATTATATTTTGTATTATTTTGTTTTCTTGCTTTGAAAAAACCCCTTCATCATAACCCAAGTTTGCTAAAGCAGAAATTTGTTCTCTTGTAACTAATGTTTCTTTTTTAATAGCAAATAAACTTGTAATTTTACTAGATATTATTACTAATGGATAAGAAACTATTACCATAAATTTAATTATGTAAAAAGTATATCTAGAAAGTTTTTTACAATAAATAGCACCAATTGTTTTGGGAATTATTTCAGAAAAAATAAGAATCAAAATGGTTAAAATTGCTGACACAATTCCTAAATAACTATCACCAAATAATCTTGTTGCCTCAGCTCCAACTCCTGCAGCCCCTATTGTATGGGCGATTGTGTTTAATGCTAAAATTGCAGACAAAGGTGTATCAACATTTTTCTTAAAATTTAAAAAGGAAATAGCCCATGGATTTTGATCTTTAATCGAATTTAAATAAGAACGAGAGATAGACAAGAAAACCGCTTCAACCAAAGAGCAAATAAAAGATATAACTAATGCTAACAGTAAATATGCAAACAATGCATTCATATAAAAGCAAAATTAATTTAAAGTATTAATTACAACAAGGAATTTTGAAATATATTATATTTGATTTGTTAAAATTTTTTTTCTGATTAAATTAGTATTATGTCAATTAACGTTAAAAATTTATCAAAAACTTATACTGAAAAACTAGCATTAGATAATATATCATTTAGTATTGAAAAAGGTGAAATTGTTGGACTGTTAGGACCAAACGGTGCTGGCAAATCAACATTAATGAAAATTTTAGCGCAATCTTTAAAACAATACAAGGGAGAAGTATCGATTTGTAATTTAAACTCACATAAAAATAATCTACTTATAAAATCAAAAATTGGATACTTAGCAGAAAACAACCCTCTATATGATAACATGTATGTAAAAGAATACTTAAGTTTTGTTTCTAAAGTCTATAAAATTAAAAATTCTAAAAATCGTATAATAGAAATTATGGATGCTACAGGATTAACAAAAGAGTATAAAAAAAAGATCAGCGCATTATCAAAGGGCTTTAAACAACGTGTTGGCTTAGCAGCTGCATTTATTCATAATCCAGACGTGTTAATATTAGACGAACCAACTACAGGTCTTGACCCTAACCAATTAATTGAAATGCGGAAACTAATAAAAAAAATCAGTGAGGAGAAAACAGTACTATTATCAACTCATATATTACAAGAAGCCTATAAAATATGTACAAGAGTTATTTTATTAAATAATGGTCAAATTATTGATGATAAACCCATTAAATACATAATAGAAAATAATATAAATTTAGAAAATCATTTTAAGGCCCTAACAACATAAAATAATACATTTTTAATATATTTGTAAACATAAGTGGAAAGATTTGGCCTATTGCAACCACTAAAAAAAATGCTAAAATGCATCTCAATTAGTAACTCCAAGCCAAATCTTATTTTTTAATTTTAAACTATAACATTATGTCATATTTTTTTACTTCTGAATCTGTTTCTGAAGGACATCCAGATAAGATAGCTGATCAAATTTCTGATGCTTTACTAGATAATTTTCTAGCACAAGATTCAGAATCAAAAGTTGCTTGCGAAACTTTAGTCACAACTGGTCTAACTGTACTCAGTGGTGAAGTTACAACTAAAGCATACATAGATGTTCAAAAAATTGCAAGAGAAGTGATTCTGAAAATAGGCTATAACAAATCAGAGTACCAGTTTGACGGAGATAGTTGTGGTGTAATTTCTGCAATTCATGAACAATCTCCTGACATAAATCAAGGAGTTGTTGAAGGAAAAGGTTTGAATAAAGAGCAAGGAGCAGGAGATCAAGGTATGATGTTTGGTTACGCAACAAACGAAACAGAAAATCTAATGCCTCTTGCACTAGACATATCACATAAAATACTAATTGAATTAGCCAAAATAAGAAAAAAAGGTGTTGAAATGACTTATTTGCGTCCTGATTCCAAATCTCAAGTAACAATTGAATATAATGATGACCATGCACCAATCAAGATAACTGATATTGTTGTTTCAACTCAACATGATGAATTTGCAGATGAAGAAATTATGCAAAAACAAATTAAAAAAGATGTTAAAGAAATTTTAATTCCGAAAGTTAAAGCATGCTTATCAAATGAAAATAAACTATTATTTGGTGAAGAAAAATATCATGTAAATCCAACTGGAAAATTTGTTATTGGTGGTCCACATGGAGATACTGGCTTAACAGGTAGAAAAATAATAGTAGATACTTACGGAGGTAAAGGGGCACACGGAGGAGGTGCTTTTTCTGGAAAAGACCCTTCAAAAGTTGATAGATCGGCAGCATACGCAACACGTCACATAGCTAAAAATTTAGTAGCTGCAGGAGTTGCTGAAAGAATACTAGTACAGGTTAGCTATGCTATTGGAATAGCTGAACCTATGGGTATATTTATAGACACCTACGGAACAAGTAAGGTAAATATGTCGGATGGAAAAATTGCAGAGAAAGTAAAAAATATGGCTTGTTTTAATCTTAAACCAGCTTCCATAATTAAAAGATTAAAATTAAAACAGCCAATATATTCTGAAACAGCTGCATATGGCCACATGGGAAGAAAATCAGAAAAGAAACAAGTGACCTTTAAAACAAATAAAGGATCAACAAGCTTTGATATCGAGACATTTACTTGGGAGAAATTGGACTGTATTGATGAAGTAAAAAAGGTGTTTTTACTGTAGGAAACACCAAATAACTATAAGTAATGAAATATAGTATTATAATTGTTTTATTGTATTTTAATTTTGATCTTTTTTCACAAGTAGAAATGAGTTATGATCAAGAAGCTAAATTTCTTCCACATTGGGTTGAGTTAATGTATGAAGAAAAATCTAATGAGGGAATAGTAATAGATGAGTATAACAAGTATTACAAAAAGAATAAATTTAAAAAAAATAAATATACTCAATATTACAAAAGATGGTTACGTAATATTAGCAGATCTTCTAATGCCAAACAAACGAATAAGAAATCGAAAAGCTTAAATCAGTGGCAATGTATTGGACCTTGGGATTTTGATAAAGATGCTGAAAGTAGAAGTTATGCTCCAGGATCTGCACACATATATTCAATAGAACAAAGTATCAGTAATCCAAATATATTATACGCTGGTACAGCTACTGCAGGTGCTTGGAAAACTATTGATAAAGGAGATAATTGGAATCTAATAACTAAAAATTTACCTCTTAACGAAGTATATTCAATTGAAATTGATTTTAATAATCCTAATATAATTTATATAAGTGGTAACGGAGGTATTTATAAATCTTATAACGGAGGAGGAAATTGGACTATTATTGGCGATATTAATTTTACTAATTTATACCACACAACAAAAGATATAAAATTAAATCCAGATAATAATAATATTCTTTATATCGCATCTAGCGAAGGCTTGTTTAAATCTACAGATGGTGGATATAATTTTTCATTAATAATGAGTGGAAACTTTTTAGAAATTGAATTTCATCCAATCTCATCAGATACAATATATTTTATTAAACAAATTGGCAACAAAACAGAGTTTTACAGATCAGATGATGCAGGTAATACATTAACATTACATTCAAATGGATGGCCAGCTCCTTCTAATAATGAGGAACAAAAAAGAACAGAGATAGCTGTAAGTTCTGCTGCACCAAATAAAATTGTTGCTCTTGCAACAGGAGCCGCAAATGGAGGTAGCGGGTTATATGGAATATATATAAGTTATGACAAAGGAGATAATTGGTCTTTTCAATGCTGTGGGCCGCATCCTGCAGGAGCTCCTGATTCAATAAATATTAATATGATGGGATGGCAACCAGATGGATCTGATGACGGCGGACAATATTACTATGATTTAGCACTCGCTGTTAATCCATATGATGCAAATATTATTCATGTTGGAGGAGTAAATCATTGGATATCATACGATAATGGACTTACATTCAGTTGTCCCGCAAAATGGAGTGAACCACATAAAAAAGGCTATGTTCATGCTGATATTCATGATATTAATTATTTTGGAAATGACTTGTGGTTTGCCTGTGACGGTGGTATTTTCTACTCTGATAATTCAGGTGATAGCATATATAAAAAACAATTTGGCATAGCTGGCACTGACTTTTGGGGTTTTGGAACAGGTTTTGTAGACGGAGAAATAATGCTTGGTGGAACATATCATAATGGAACATTACTCAAAGACGGCAACACTTATCTAAACGATTGGCTATGTACAGACGGAGGTGATAACATAAGAGGATTTGTAAATTTTGGAAATCCAAGAATAGCATACAGTGATTATGGTGGAAAGACACTATCAGGTAATAGAAATATTCCTATTTCAAGTTTTTCTGTTGAAAAACTACCTAACGCATCATATATTGTTGGCGAGTCTTCTCAGATAGAATTTGACCCAAGATGTTATAATTGGTTGTATTCTGGAAATGACACAACACTTTGGTTATCAAAAAATGGAGGAGTAACATTTGAACCAATTTATCATTTTGATGAAAAAATTACATCAGTAGAAGTATCATGGAGTAACCCCGATGTTATATACTTGGCAACATTTCCTTCTTGGTGGGGAACAAAAAAAATATATAAAACAACTGATGCAGGAATAACATGGACAGATATAACTCCAACAAATTTAAATGGGCAAGATTGGATACCATATGACATAACAGTTAGTAGCAATGATGAAAACACGCTTTGGGTTGCGAGGACGAGTATGTATGGTGATACTTGGGATGCTCAAGGCCATGAAATATTTAAATCAATAGATGGAGGACAAAATTGGATAAATCTTAGCACACCCACACTTGATAATGTTAATATAACAAATATAGAGCATCAAAGAGGAAGCGAAGGAGGAGTATACATTGGAACTAGAGAATCTGTATATTACAGAAATAATAATATGAGTGATTGGGATATCTATAATTCAGATTTACCAAAAAACACATATTCTACACAACTAAGTCTTTATTACGGAAAAGGTCTTTTAAGAAACGGCACAAATAGAAGTGCATATGAAATCGAATTTTATGAAAATAGTCTCCCCTCTGCTCAAATAGCAGCAGATAAACTAACAATAAATTGTTTTAATGACACAGTACATTTTGTAGATCATTCTGCATTAAGAATTAATAGCGCTACGTGGCAATGGTCTTTTCCAGGAGGATACCCCTCGACCTCAAATATTCGAAATCCTAGTGTAATTTACTCACAACCGGGTAAATATAATGTGAGTTTAACTGTTACCGATTCATTTGGGACAAGTTCACAACACTACACAGATTTTATTGAATATAAAGACACCATATCTAATATCACTAATAATATAAATATAAATCAAAATTTTGAAAATAATATCTTCCCTCCTACAAGTTGGGAACTACAATCTTCTTCTTTTAGTTGGCTTTCTACTGATGTTGATTTCGGCATAGATTGTTTACCAACAACTACTGCTTATGTTAATCATTACTGGATTCAATATCCTGGAGAAGAAGCATATCTCATTACAAATAAAATTGCTTTAGGAAATGGAACATTCGCCGAAAACTGGTTGACTTATGATTATGCCTATTCTGGTTATGCAAGTGGTTATGATGATGGACTTAGAATTGATATTTCAACTAATTGTGGAACCAGCTGGGATTCTATTTACGGCGCGTTTGGTCCTAATTTACAAACAGTGCCTTATGAAAGTAGCGCTTGGACTCCAACCTGTGGCAGCTGGGCAACTGATAGCATAAATTTAAGTAATTTAGGACTGAACGGTGATACTATTATGTTTCGTTTTGCAGCTATTAATGGTTATGGAAATCATTTTTATCTAGACAATATTAATGTAAATGGGTTAAATATTTTATTTAATGAAGAAAAAAACGAAATGTTTAGTCAAACTAAAATATACCCTAATCCTTCTAATGGTAATATTAATATCAAAACAAACATTGACAAATTAAAAATAAAAATATATTCTTCGCTAGGAGAATTAATAACTGAAAAAAACATTGAAAAAAATGTAAAATCAATTGATTTTAATAGAATGCCTAAAGGAATATACCTAATCCAACTAATTAATCAAAATAATACTGAAGCTAGAAAATTTATTATACAATAATTAAAATTTTACATGTGAATAACCTCATCATACGCATCAGCGACAGCTTCCATTACAGCTTCACTCATAGTGGGATGGGGATGAACAGCCTTTAGTATCTCATGACCTGTAGTTTCAAGCTTTCTAGCAACGACAGCTTCTGCAATCATTTCTGTGACATTATAGCCTATCATGTGACATCCTAACCATTCTCCATATTTTGCATCAAAAATGACTTTTACAAAACCATCTTTATGCCCTGCAGCTGATGCTTTACCAGATGCAGAAAATGGGAACTTACCAACTTTCACAGAATAGCCTGCTTCTTTTGCAGCAGCTTCAGTCAATCCAACAGATGCAATCTCTGGGCTACAATATGTACATCCAGGAATATTATTATAATCTATCTTATCAGGTGTTTGCCCAGCAATCTTTTCAACACAAGTAATTCCTTCAGCTGATGCTACATGAGCAAGAGCCTGATTAGCAAGTACGTCACCAATTGCATAATAACCACTAACATTTGTATTATAGTAATCGTCAACATTAATTTTACCATTTTCAGTTTTGATTCCAACCTCCTCTAAGCCGATATTATCAATATTAGCTACAATACCAACCGCTGAAAGAACAATATCACATTCTATTTGTTCTTCGCCATTTTTAGTTTTAATTACAACATTACAGCCTTTACCTGAGGTATCAACTTTTTCAACTGAGGCGTTAGTCATTACGTTTATGCCAGATTTCTTAAATGATCTTTGTAATTGCTTAGAAACATCCGTATCTTCAACAGGAACAATATTTGGCAAATACTCAACTATAGTTACCTCACATCCCATAGAATTATAAAAATACGCAAACTCTACTCCTATTGCCCCTGAGCCAACAATAACCATTCTTTTTGGAACCGATTTTAACACCATCGCATCCCTGTAACCAATAATCTTTTTTCCATCTTGAGGCAAATTTGGTAATTCTCTTGACCTTGCTCCAGTTGCTATAATGATATTTTTGGCAGAATAATCTTGTGTTTTCCCTTCGCTAGTTACTTTGAGCTTATTATTTGGTAGAATCTTTCCAAATCCAATAATAACATCGATTTTATTTTTTTTCATTAGATATGATATCCCATTACTCATTCCATCAGCTACATCACGACTTCTTTTGATAATTGATGTAAAGTCGGCTTCAGCATCATTAACTTTTATACCATAATCTTTAGCGTGATTTATGTATTCAAATACCTGAGCTGATTTTAAAAGTGCTTTTGTAGGAATACAACCCCAGTTAAGACATACACCCCCTAGACTTTCCTTTTCCACTATAGCTACTTTCATACCAAGCTGGGATGCTCTGATTGCAGCAACATATCCACCAGGTCCACTTCCCAACACAATTAAATCGTAATTCATTTTATTTATTTTTTAGGTTTTTATTTAAGAGTACAATATTAGACAAAACATCTTGAACTGATATATCGTTCATACAACTTTTTTCTCTTTTGCAAACATTTCCAAAATAACAATCACAACCGCTATGAGGTTCAATAATAACACCTCTGTTGTATAATTCAAATTCATGTATATTAAATATATTGTGAAATAGCATTAACTGTTTTTTTAGTGCTAATGCGATATGCATCATCATACTTACTGGTGTAACAATAATATCCGTATTATTACTAATGGAAATAAATTCTTCTAAACCAAATGTACCTAAATAAGTTGCTCCTGTCTTATCTCTGTAATATCGATTCATTTCATCTTCATCTGTTCCGCCCATTAATAAACAAAAGTAATTTTTTTTTTGAAGAATATTAATTAAACTAATCCAGTATTTTTTTGGCCATAGTCTTGTCTTCCATCTTGAACCACATCCAGTATTTAATCCAATAACAACTTTATTATTAGACAATTTACCTATTTTTTTTGACCAAAAATTACTTAGATTTTTGTTAATATTTATCCTATATTCTTCTCCACAAAAATCAAAATGACAGATTTCAAATATTTCTTCTAAATAGTTTTTGGTATTTTGTTTTGATATGTGATCAAAAAATCCTGTAATGAGCTTATGCTCCGCATTGTTAGTTGCAACATTTATATGTCCATCTTTCCATAGAAAACCAAACTTCTTTTGTGCTTTTATTAATGAAAGTAGCATACATGCTTCTCTATCTTTATCTAAATTAATGGCAATATCATAATTAGAACTTGCAACTTTATCCACTGAAGAATTATCCCATTTGTAAACTACATCTACCTCATTTACAGGAACTACTTCAGGACTGTGAGTTATCCATGAGAAATGACAAAGCCCATACTCTGATTTAAATTTTTCTAATAATGGAGTAGTTCTAATAACATCACCTATAGCACCTAATTTAATAATTAGAATTTTTGTAAAATTTTGTGAAAGATTAATCGGCTCAAAGCTTTTTTTAGAGTCTCTAAAATCACAAATTTCATATATTTCTTTAAGAAGTGACAAGGAACTATTTAAATGTTTTATTTGTAATGAGTTTTTTTCATAGTATGTACAGCTATCACATTGTGCATCATAATCTTTGTTTGGTGCACAAGGAATATGCCCTCTAAAAAAACTACAATCGTATTTTACATCTTCTTTTTTCAAAAATACTTTTATTGCAAATTTAAAAAAAATCTTTCCTAATATTTAAGAAATATATTACAGCCTAAAAATTTGTAAGTTTGTATAATATTTTTATTTGATGATAACTTACAATATAAGCTACAAGAATCCACATCGTCATTATGTAGATTTTCAACTTCTTACAAGAACAAATGGAGTTGAAAAAATGTATTTTCAACTTGCTGCTTGGAGACCAGGAAGATATGAGTTAGCAAATTTTGCGCAAAATATTAGAAATTGGGAAGCAAAAGATGATAATGATAATTTATTAAGTTTTAAAAAAATAACAAAAGATCTCTGGGTAGTAGAAACAAAAAATATACAAAAAATAAATATCTCATATAGTTTTTACGCCAACAAACTTGATGCTGGGTCTTGCTATTTAGATGAATATCAACTTTATTTAAATCCTGTACATTGTTTCTTTTATATAGTAGATAGAATGCAAGAAACATACACTTTAAATTTTGATATACCAAAAGATTATGACTTAGCCTCTTCCCTATCAAATGAAAATAAAACTCTTATTGCAAAGAACTATGATGAGCTAGCAGAATCTCCAATTATTTGCTCTAACACTTTGCAACATGACTTTTATGAGGTCAATAATATAAAATTTCATCTTTGGTTTCAGGGAAAATGCAATTTGGATTGGACAAAACTAAAAAAAGATTTTACATTATTTACAAAAAGTCAGATAGATCATTTTGGAGGTTTTCCTGTTGATGAATATCATTTTTTATTTCAAATAACACCATACAAAAGCTATCATGGTGTTGAACATACAAAAAACACAGTTTTACTGCTAGGACCAGGAGATGATATAATGGATAAAAGATATGAAGACCTTTTAGGAGTATGCTCACATGAATTATATCATACATGGAACATAAAAGCAATAAGGCCAAAAGAGATGCTTCCTTATAATTATACAAAAGAAAATTATTTTCGAACTGGTTTTGTAGCTGAAGGTGTTACAACATATATGGGAGATTTAATGCTTTATAATTCTAATGTTTTTAATTGGAATGAGTTTATAAAAACACAAAATGAAAATATTAAACGTCATCTAATGAACTATGGTAGATTTAATTTGTCTGTCGCAGAAAGCGGATTTGACAACTGGCTTGACGGATATAAAATTGGTGCTCCTGACAGAAAAGTATCTATATATCCAGATGGAGCCTTATGCATGTTAATGGTTGATCTCGAGATTATAAATTATTCTAATGGAAAAGACAGTTTACACTCCGTTATGAAAAATTTATACAATGATTTCGCATTAAAAGAAAAAGGTTACTCTGAAGATGATTTTAAAAATATATGTTTGAATTATGGCGGTAGTAGAGTTTTGGAAATTTTTAAAAAACATATTTACGGTACAGAAAACTACATTCCAACTTTAAATTCAGTACTTAAGATAGTTGGACTAGAGTTAATTGAGAAAAAAAACTCTAATTTATCAGCACAATATTTTGGATTTATTTCAGTAAAAGAAAATGGAAAAGAAATCATTAAAAAAGTTGAGCCAGATTCAGCAGCTGATTTAAATGGTATAGGGCCTGAAGATGAAATAAAAAATCTAAACGGCAAGCCAATTAAAGAAAATTTAAATAAGTTATTGGAAAAAACAAATAATGATATTGAGTTTACTATTAAGAATAAGTTTTCTGAAAAAACTATAATTTTAAATAAAGGAAATTATTATAACTTATTAGAAATTAAAAAAATAGAAAATCCAACAAAAAATCAAATATTTTTGCAAAATAAATGGTTAAGTTAGTTTATTATTAAGATAGCAATTAGATTATGGATGACATTCAATTACATGACAAAAAATTTGAACTTTTTATTGAAAAAAATGAGCTTAATCAAATTGTATCATCATTAGCCAAAAAAATAAATGAATCTAATTTAAATAATCCACTATTTGTTGTAGTTTTAAAAGGGTCTTTTTTATTTGCATCTGACCTAATAAAAAAAATTAACGTTCCGAATACTGAAATTGCTTTCATAAAAGTTTCTTCATATATTGGAACTAACACAAGTGGTAATTTAAAAGAGATTTTTGGAATAGAAAAAGATATATCAAATCGAAATATTTTTATTATTGAAGATATTGTTGATACTGGAAATACAATATATGAATTAGTGAAAATTTTTAAAAATAAAAGAGTTAAAAACATGAGGATAATTACATTATTATATAAACCTGATTGCTACAAAAAGAAAATTAAAATTGACTATATTGGAAAATCTATTTCAAATGATTTTGTTGTTGGATACGGACTAGATTATAATGATTTAGGTAGAAATTTATCAAATATTTATAAATTAAAAGAATAAAATATGTTAAATATTGTATTATTTGGTCCTCCTGGGGCAGGAAAAGGCACACAAGCAGACTTATTAGTTAAGAAATATAATTTAATACATCTTTCTACTGGTGACATCTTAAGATCAGAAATAAAAGAAGGAACCTCTCTTGGTTTGGAAGCTAAGAAGTTAATGGATGATGGACTACTAGTTCCAGATGATGTTGTAATAGGAATGATAAAATCTAAACTTGATAAAAACCCTAAATCTCAAGGTTTTATTTTTGATGGATTTCCTCGAACTCAAAAACAAGCAAAAGAACTCGATAATTTGTTAAATAATCAATCTACATCTATATCTGTAATGTTAGCACTTGTAGTGGATGATAAAGAATTAATAAAAAGATTATTAAATAGAGGTATAAGTTCTGGTAGAGCCGACGATCAAGATGAAAAAATTATAGTAAATAGAATAAATGAATATAATATAAAAACAACTCCTTTAAAAGACTATTACGCATCACAAAATAAACTTCACGAAATAAATGGGACTGGAAGTGTTTTGGACATAACAAATAAATTAAACCAAATAATTGATAATCTTTAAATGAGAATAAAAAATTCTAATTTTGTTGATTATGTAAAGATATATTGTCGTTCTGGCAAAGGAGGAGCTGGGTCGACACATTTTAGAAGAGATAAAAGCACAGCAAAAGGTGGACCTGACGGAGGAGATGGAGGCAATGGAGGTAATATAATCATAAAAGGAAATAGCAATATGTGGACGCTATTACACTTAAGATATAAAAAACATATTTTTGCTGAACATGGTGAGCATGGAACAGGAAACCATAGTTTTGGTAAAAATGGAAAAAATAGTTTTATTGATGTTCCGCTTGGAACAATTATTAAAGACGCTGAGACAAATAATATCATTTGTGAGGTAACAAAAAATAATGAAGAGCATATTTTAGTAAAAGGTGGTTTAGGTGGAAGAGGAAATTCTCACTTCAAGTCCTCTACGAATCAATCACCAAGATATGCACAGCCTGGTGAAAAATATTCTGAAGGCTGGTACATATTAGAGCTAAAAGTATTAGCTGATATTGGTTTAGTTGGGTTTCCAAATGTTGGGAAGTCAACATTACTTTCAGTTGTTTCAGCCGCAAAACCTGAAATTGCAAACTATCCATTTACAACATTAGCACCTAATTTAGGAATAGTATCTTACAGAAATGATCGATCATTTATAATGGCGGATATACCAGGTATAATTGAGGGAGCTTCAGAAGGTAAAGGGTTAGGTTTACGTTTTTTAAGACATATAGAAAGAAATACCACATTACTATTTATGGTCCCATCAGACTCAAACGATATAAAAGAAGAATATAATATTTTATTAAATGAATTAAAAAAATACAATCCTGAATTACTAGACAAAGATAGAATTCTAGCAATTACTAAAAGTGATTTATTAGATTCAGAACTAAAAAGTGAAATAACAAAAACACTTCCAAAAAAAATTGATTCTATATTTATATCTTCAATAGCACAGCAGGGCTTAGTAAAATTAAAGGATTTAATTTGGGAAAAACTAAACAATTAATGAATTCCTTAATTGAAATAGATAAACATTTGTTCAAAATTATCAATTCTTCTGGTTTTGAAGAACTAGATAAGTTAATGATCCTTATTTCATCAAAGTGGTTTTGGATTCCTTTATATTTATTTATTATTTTTTTAATCAAAAAAAAATTCCCTCAACAATTCTTTAAAATACTAATTTCAATTATTTTTTTAATTTTTATTTCTGATTATGGTAGTGTAGAATTATTTAAAAATATTTTTGAAAGATTTCGCCCATGTCATGAGCTTGATATTGCTGAGGATATTAGGCTTGTTGATGGCTGTGGTGGAAAATATGGATTTATATCATCGCATGCTTCAAATTCATTTGCTATTGCCTTTTTTTTAACTCTTCTATTTAGAAACCTAAAAGGGTTTATTTTTCTTTTTTCTTGGGCTACTCTGATTGGGTTTAGCAGAGTATATTTAGGAGTACATTATCCTTTTGATGTTTTAGGAGGAATGTTTTGGGGACTATTTGTAAGTTTGTTAATATATTTAAGTTACATTGTGAAAATCAAAAAAACTGATAGGATATGGATATTATGGCTTGCATTGGTTTGCATTTGGAATTTCGGTTGGGCCAAAGCACCAGCAATAGCAGACATTATCGTAGCAATTTTACTTTCAATTTTCGCACTAAAATTAAAACAAAAACTATACTAGTATGAAGAGGATTTTACTTTTTTTTATTTGCATTCCTTTGTTAGTACAATCACAAAACAATCAGGAAAAACCTAAGTTGGTAGTTGGAATTGTTGTTGATCAAATGAGGTTTGATTATATACAGAGATTTTGGGACGATTTTTCAGATGAGGGATTTAAAAAATTAATCAATCAAGGTCATTTTTTTAGAAATACTCGCTTTGGATACGTACCAACTTATACTGGACCTGGACATGCTAGTATATTTACTGGAACAACTCCTTCAATGCACGGGATCATTGCAAATAATTGGTATGATAAAAATACTGAAGAATTGATATATTGTGCTGGCGATGGAAGTACTCATACTATTTGTAATTGTGAAAATAATGTTAATGACGTTCTTTCTGAAGACGGAAAAATGTCTCCAAAGCATATGCTAACAACCACTATTGGAGATGAAATTAAATTATTTAATAGCAACAGTAAAGTTATTGGGATTTCATTAAAAGACAGAGGAGCAATATTATCAGCTGGTCATTCTGCCAATGCTGCTTATTGGATGGATAAACACGGAGAATGGATTACTAGCAGTTATTATATGAAAAACTTACCACAGTGGTTAATTGAATATCAATCTAAAATAAGTGTATCAAAATATTTAAAAGGAAACTGGTACTACAAAGATATTTTTAATCACAGTTTAGATAGTATTTTAATTAATGATGGTGCAGGTGGGATTAAAGTAACACCAATGGGTAATACTATATTAAAGGACTTAGCTTTAGAAATAATAAAAAATGAAAAAATGGGTCAAAAAGAAGATGTTGACATGTTAACAATTAGTTTTTCCTCTACTGACTATATTGGACATAAATATGGTCCTCATGCCAATGAAATAAAAGATACTTATATAAAATTAGATAAGGATATTTCAGAGCTACTTAAACATATTGATAAAAATAATTCTATTGTCTTTTTAACAGCTGATCATGGGGTTGTTTCAGAGCCACATGAACTGATAGAACGAAAAATACCGGCAGGATATTTTGACAAAAAAGAAATGATCAAGTCACTTAATGAACACTTAAATAAAAAGTTTATTGACAAAAGTATGATAACTCCTAAATCGTGGATAAAAAACTTTTCGAATTTGCAAGTCTTTTTAGATCATGAATTAATTGCTCAGTCATCATTTTCATTAAAAGATTTTCAAGAAACATGTGCTGAATTTGTTCTCAATGTTGACGGCGTAAAAAATACATTTACCCGTTATCAAATGATGAACACATCACAACACTCATCTTCTACACGTACTTTAATTCAAAACGGTTTCAATCCAAAAAGATCAGGAGATGTGATTATTGTCTTGCAAACAGGATGGATAAGTAATTCTTGGGAAAAAGGTGGTACAACCCATGGGTCATCATATAGCTACGATACACATGTTCCTTTAATTTTTTGGGGAGGGATGATTCCTAAGGGTAAGACAGATAGATTAGTAAACATAAGAGATATTGCTCCAACAATTTCAACAATCTTAGGTATTTCATACCCAAATGGGTGCACCGGAAACCCTTTACCAGAAGTAACACAATGGAGGAAATAAAATCCAATGACTATTCTATATGGGTTGGAGAGGATTTAGAGTCTCAGCTAAATTTAAAAACATATTCAAAAATTGCAATTCTTGTTGATGAAAACACTAAAAAATATTGCCTTAAATTAATACCCAAACTTAATAACATATTAATTATTGAAATAAGTTCTGGTGAAAAAAATAAGAACTTAAATACATGTGTTCTGATTTGGAATAAGCTCTTAAAAAATAATTTTGATAAAAATTCAGTGATAATAAATTTAGGAGGAGGCCTCATATGTGATTTAGGAGGTTTTTGTGCTTCAAGCTTTAAAAGAGGAATTGACTATATAAACTTACCTACGTCATTGTTAGCTATGGTTGATGCATCTTTTGGAGGGAAAATTGGAGTCAATCATAATAACTATAAAAATCAAATTGGATTCTTTGAAAATCCAAAGCAGGTAATTATAAATCATAAGTTTTTATCTACACTACCAAAAGACGAATTTAATTCTGCTTTTGGAGAAATAGTAAAGCATGCTCTCATTGGAGATTCAAAATTATGGAAAAGATTATTAAAAAATAAAATTCAAAATCTTAACATAGAAGATATTATTATTAAATCCGTTCAATTAAAAAATGCAATAATTTTAAAAGACTTTAAAGAAGGGAATGAAAGAAAAAAATTAAATTTCGGACACACTTTTGGACATGCAATAGAAAGTTATTATATGAGCAAAGGTAATGCTATTCTTCACGGTTATGCTGTGTTATTAGGTATTTTATGTGAAATAGAAATTTCTAATCTTTCTTTCAAAGAAAAAGTTGAGATAAGGAACTACATTTCAAATAACTTCCAACTACCTGATATGCCTAAAAAAAATAAACTTTTTAACTTTATTAAGCAGGATAAGAAAAATTTTAGTGAGCGAATAAACTTCTCACTGCTTAATGGAATAGGTAATTGTACTGTAGATAACTTATTTAATATAAATGAACTATAAAATTTCACATCCAAATAAAATAATTAATTGTGAAATTAATTTACCCGCTTCAAAAAGTATTTCAAACAGGTTACTAATCATACAAGCTCTAAGTAATAAAACAATTACTATTGAAAACATATCAAAATCTGAAGATACCATAAATTTAAATAAAGGTATTTTTGCTTCAAATAAAAATATTGATATTAATCATTCTGGTACTGCATTTAGATTTCTTACTTCCTATTTGTCATCAATTAAAGATAAAGAGTATATACTTACTGGATCAAAAAGAATACAACAAAGACCAATTAAAGAATTGGTCGACATTTTAGTTCAAATGGGAGCTAATATCAACTATATAAACAAAAAAGGATTTGCTCCATTAAAAATTAAAGGGAGGACACTTAGAGGGGGCTCATATCAAATTAGTGGTAAAATAAGTTCACAATTTATAACGTCTCTTTTATTGATTGCACCTACTTTAGAGAATGGAATTAAATTACAAATTGATGGTTCTTTAGTTTCGGCTCCATATGTGTATATGACATTAAAAATTATGAAGGAATTTGGTGTTAAAAGTGAATGGAAAGATAATACTATATATATTAAAAAACAATATTACCTAAGTAAAGTGACATCTGTAGAAAGTGACTGGAGCGCCGCATCCTTTTGGTTTCAAATTGCTGCACTCTCTTCAAATTGTAATATCATTTTAAATGGTTTAAATGACAGATCAATTCAAGGCGATAAAAAATGTAGATATTTTTTTGATAGATTAGGTGTATCATCTAAATTTTTAAACAAATCACTGGTACTAACAAAAAACAAAAAAGTTTATAGCAATTTAAACTATAATCTTGTTAAATATCCTGACCTATTTCAACCACTCGCATGCACACACTTTGCAAAAAACATAAAAGCAAAATTTTCAGGAACCGATTCATTAAAAATTAAAGAAAGTAATAGATTACAAGTAGTTGCAGATGAATTACAAAAATTAAATACCAATAAAAGTATTGACACATATAATGACCATCGCATGGCCATGAGCTTTGCTCCTTTATGTCTATCATATGGTGAACTTCAAATTAATAATATTGAAGTTGTAAAAAAATCATATCCAAATTTTTGGATTGATTTGAAAAAAGCTGGTTTTAAAATATCTCCAGTAATTGACTGAGAGATGAGATCTCATACGTAACTTTTTCTTTGTGAGGAGTTTTTTGTGGATTAAAAAAAATTCCATCGATTCCAAAATTTTGACATCCTAAAATATCTACTTCTAAATCATCTCCTACGTATATACTCTCCGACTTTATAGCTTGTGATTTTTGTAAAGCATACTCAAAAATTTTAGGATTAGGCTTTTTAAATCCTATTTTTTCAGATGTTATAATATTAAGGAAAAAGGGCATTAGCGCAGAACACTTTAATTTAATGAGCTGAGTCTTTTCGAAACCATTTGTAATAATATGTAAATAATATTTATTCTTTAAATAATTTAAAGCTTCTAAAACGTAAGGAAATAGTTTAGTTTTTTTTGGACATATTTCAATATAATCAAGGCCTATTTTTTCTGACAATTTAAAATCATCGATTCCATAATCAAGTAAAGTATTGTAAAATCTTTGGCTTCTTAATTTTTTTTGAGAAATTTTATTTTCTCTATATAAAGCCCATAAATGTTCATTATGAAGTTTATATTTTGTAATAAATTCATTATGGTCTGATATTCCTCTTGAAGCAATATTATACTTATTACATAATTCTAATAATGTTTCATTGGAATTCTCTTCAAAATCCCAAAGTGTTCTATCTAAATCAAAAAAGATATGCTTATACTTCATTTAAATTTTTGTTCCATATGACAAATCTCCAGCATCTCCTAATCCTGGTACTATATATGATTTCGAGTTTAGTTTTGAGTCCTCTGCTCCAATCCAAAGTGAACAGTTCTTAAAAGTGATATTATTTTGTATGTAATCTACTCCAGATTTGCTAGCTATTACTCCAACTATATGCACACATTTTGGATTACCTTTTTTTAATATTAAATTTAATGATTTAATAAAAGATTTTCCGGTTGCAATCATTGGATCAACTACAATTAAAACTTTATTATCAATGTTAGGAGTTGACAGATACTCTACTTTAATACTGAAGTCTTTCTGATCTTTTTCAGATCTATAAGCAGAAATAAATGCACTTTCAGAATTATCAAAATAATTCAGAAACCCTTTATGTAAAGGAAGACCAGCTCTAAGTATTGTAGCTAAAACCAATTGATCTTTAATTAGGGATTGTTTTACTTTTCCAAGAGGAGTAGTTATATTTTGAGTTTCATAATCTAATTTTTTACTAATTTCATATGCAAATACTTCTCCTATTCTTTCTAAATTTCTTCGAAATCTCATTGAATCTTGTTGTACATATATATCTCTAATTTGACTTATAAAATTATTGACAACAGAATTATTTTTTCCTATGTTAATTACTTTCATGAATATATATTTACAACAAATATAAAAAAAGGGGTAAGCAAAAAAGCTGACCCCATATATAAGTTTATTAAAAAATGACTATGATAATGTATTTACGTGCTTAGTTAGTTTAGATTTAATATTACCTGCTTTGTTTTTGTGAATAATATTTTTTTTAGCTAACTTATCTAGCATAGCAGTTACCTTTGGCAGTAAATCTAAAGCTTCTTTCTTGTTTGTAGTTGCTTTTAAATCTCTGACAGAATTTCTTGTTGTTTTATGCTTGTATTTATTCAACAATCTTTTTGTTTCAGTTTGTTTAATTCTTTTTAATGCAGATTTATGATTTGCCATAATATTTATT
>MDTC01174192.1_pt1 | contig 30556 bp, 23 predicted proteins | sample 811181 | NCBI WGS metagenome assembly MDTC01 (sample SAMN05326644, study PRJNA326480) | marine metagenome | isolation source: seawater | place: Pacific Ocean: North | collected 2011 | reverse complement strand
GCGAGGAAAGAAACGGAGAAATTTCGTTGCTAAGTGAAGTGGATCGAATGCTTTCGAGTGTTTGGCGGCGGTGCACATAAAAGAGAGTTATGTTTCTTTCGTAATAAAAACTAATGTATAACTTGATCGTAATATTATTACACGTTGAGACTCATCAAGTCTGGTCCTTCATCTTCGATGAATTGACGGCGCGGTCCTACTTTATCACTCATTAACAAAGAAAACGTGTGATTGACCATTGCCGCATCGTCCACTGTGAGTCTGCGCAAAGTTCTCGTCTTTGGATCTAAGGTTGTTTCCCACAGTTGCTGCGGCATCATTTCACCCAAACCTTTAAATCGCTGCAAATTCTTTGGTTGATTATCTCCTAATGTATCTAAGTGCTTCTTGAGCTCTAATTCGTCGTAGCAATACTTCACATTTTTCTTTCCCGATTCGACTTTATAAAGTGGAGGCACAGCGACGTATATGTGTCCTTGTTCGAAAAGCGCTTTTTGATATCGATATAAAAAGGTCAACAAAAGCGTTCTGATGTGGGCACCATCAACATCGGCATCAGTTAAGATGATAATCTTGGAGTAACGTAAGTTATTCGCATTGAAATCTTCACCCATGACGCCGAGACCGAGCGCAGTAACCATCGATTGAATTTCCGTGTTCTTATACATTGCCTGTTCATCTTTACGTTCGACGTTCAAAATCTTACCACGCAACGGCAACACTGCTTGAAACGCGCGATCTCTTCCTTGTTTACACGATCCACCGGCGGAGTCACCTTCCACGAGAAAAATCTCAGTTTCATCGGCGTTTGAATTAGCGCAATCGGAAAGTTTACCCGGCAACGAAGACGATCGCAACACGGATTTTCTACGTACTAAATCTCTCGCGCGCTTCGCCGCCTCAGATGCTTTGAGCGCGGCTTGTGCTTTCTTGAAAATGGAGGACAAAACCTCTGGATGAAACTCGAGGTATTCCGTAAACTTTTCTGAAATCATAGCTTCAACGGCTTTTCGTGCTTCGGAATTTCCAAGACGCGTTTTCGTTTGACCTTCAAACTCGGGTTGTGGTACCCACACGGCAATAACAGCTGATAAACCTTCGCGAATGTGGTCGCCTCCTAAATTCGTCTCTTCTGCTTTTAGCAGTTTCGCTTTTCTTGCAGCTGTGTTGAACGCACGTGTCAATGAAAATTTCAAACCGTCAATGTGAGATCCACCGTCTATGGTCCGAATCGAGTTTGCGTAGCCTAAAATCGTATCCGAGTAATCATCGTGCGTCCACTGCAAACACAACTCGACTTTAACCCCTCCGTGCTCCGTTTTCAACGAAATTGGTTCGTGAATTGCATTTTTATCACTGTTCAAATCGACGATGTAATCTTTCAAGCCGTTCGGGTATTTCAATATATCTTCCTTCATTTCCTTGGTTTTATTATCTAAGCTCGTAAACCGAAGTTCGGCGTTCGAGTTCAAAAACGCAAGTTCTTTCATTCTAGCACGAATTATGTTTGGATCAAAATCTTGCACTTTCTGGAAAATCATGTTATCAGGCTTGAATCGGACTCGAGTCCCGGTTTTCGGATTTCCATCTTTTGCCTTTCTATCAGAGATTTGTAGCTGTGAAGTTGTCTTCCCTCTCGAAAAGGTTTGGAAATATTCCTTGTTCCCTCTCCAAACCGTGACCTCTAGCTCTTCTGATAACGCGTTCACGACGGAAACACCCACACCGTGCAAACCGCCACTCACGGAATATCCTGACTCAGCTCCGCCAAACTTACCGCCGGCATGTAATATCGTCAACACAGTTTCCAAACTCGACTTGCCAGTTTTTGGGTGAATCTCCACCGGAATGCCGCGACCGTTATCAGTCACGATGACGTGCCCTGATTTCTCCAACGTCAGCTGGACTTTACTCGCGTGATTGGCTTGAATCTCATCCACGCCGTTGTCTAATATTTCCCAAACTAAATGGTGCAAACCTTTCGTAGAGGTGTTACCGATGTACATCCCCGGGCGTTTTCGTACGGGTTCTAACCCTTCCAAGACTTGAATTGAACTCGAATCATACTCTTGCATGCTCTCACTGGAGGTAGAAATAGCTCTGATTCTTGTTGTTAACAGCGATGACGATGATAATGGTAGGTAAAGCCGGAGCTGCTGTGAGAGAGAAGTAGTTGAAGGAGACGGTGATCTCCTACTGCTCCTACTACTCGAAGGTCTCGACGCCACGGTAACTACTACATCCCAACTCCGACTTCTTCTTCCTAAACAAAGGATGCTATTGAACGCCGACGAGAGCATTCTGATGGTCGAACGAGAAGAAGAAGAAGAAGAAAAAGTTCTTTGCATTTTTCCTGGTCTTCCTTGCACCAAAAGTTCTTTGAATTTGTTGTCGTTAAAAAAAGAGGAGGAGGAAAGACGACGACGTTGACGACTGTTGGTGGACGTATTCGAGCGCGCCGACGAAGAAGTCTGTCTGTGTCTGTGGAGGATCGATGTGGATACGGTTTGGTGCATAAAGTGTTCTTTGACACAACACTTATGTGAGGAAATGTTTGCGCTCTTCTTTACAAATGAGTGTCTGTGGTGGTCTGTCTTTTTTCAAATTTGCCAACAAGAAGGCGGAAGGGGAGGAAGAGATACAAAAAAAAACAAATTTCAGGGTTTTACGAACGTAAAAAAGAGGAAGTCTTGACGAGGAGAGAAGGAGACGAAAAAAAAAGAAAAAATCTCCAAAAGCAAACAAACTTGCCAAAAATTCGTTCTCCCTCCCTCCTTTCTTGGAGAGAGAGAGTGTGCGTGTGTGCGCGTGTGTGACAGAGATACCGCCACCACCAAAAACCCCGCGATCGCCGATGACCCCAAATAGTCAAGCGATGACGAATAACGTCCTGTTGGATGGGTCTATTTCGTCTCGAAAAACAGGGAAAATTCCAATCGAATTGTGGGTGCGGGGTGTCGTGTTACTCGGCGTCCTCTTGATAGCCGTCTTATTGGTGATGCACGGATCAAGAAACTTGTCGTTAAAAGAAGACGTGATTCCAAAAATTAGCAACCCGATGAATTTCTTCATTTTTAACGCAGTCGTGACCTCGTTCGCGGTCATTCCTGGAGCGGCTTCGGCGACGTGCGTTGCCGCCGGGGTGATTTTTGGTGCAGGATTTGGTACTATTTTGATTGTTTTATCCGCGGGTACTGGCGGCATTATTTCCTTTTTCATCGCGAGATACGCGGCAAGACCGTTGGTGGAGAAGCTGTTTATTACTGAAGGCGGGAGGTTTCAAATTCTCGATCAAGCGGTCGTCAGAGACTCGAGGCAAATCGTTTTGCTTTTACGTCTCTCGCCGTTTTCACCATATACGGTGATGTCGTATTTACTTGGATTAACTGCGGTTCCGTTTTGGCCGTACTGTTGGTGCACGTACGCGGGTATTGTTCCGGCGAGTTTCGTGTACGTGTACTTGGGAGTGACAGGACGTAAAGCTGCGAGCGGATCGAAAGCCTCGCACGTGGAGTTATTGTTTTACGTGTTCGGTTTAGTTGTAACAGTGCTTGTGACGCATAGGATAGTATCAATATATAACGAAGTTTTAGGAGCAAAGGTAGGAGGCGTAGACATAGGACCTCAATGTTTTAGCACAGCGAGACCAGGTGGGATACCTGAGGAAGGAGAGGAGATTGAAATGGTGGAGAAATCCATAGGGAAAGAGTTTGTGACCGAGTTGGATAGGATGAAAAAGATGGAAAACGGCGGGATGAATAATGGAGATGTTTTGTTAGCTCCTTTGTCGCCGACCCGAAAAGGTAGCGCACCGCTTGCGGTGGTATTAGGTAGGAGTGACTCGTCGTCATTGCGGAGTTCTGGATTTCATCCGAAAGGTGGCGATGCGCGAGCGCGCAAATTGTAGAAGTGTTTTTTCCTATAAAAATTCATCTAACACTAAAGTCATTTCATTCATTATTCAATTACAAAGATTTCGAACATAACGCGAACGGATTGTTCTGTTCTAAAGTAGCTTCTTCTCTATTTCTAGGCACGCAACTCGGCAAAACGTCTCTCCAGTGCTGATGTCCAGTGTGCTTCAACCATGCCCCACTGTCCATTTGCCTAAGGCACCCTTTGCCGTCGCACAAACTCATCTTGTCCACGTCTTTCGGCAAGCACATCGACGCACCTCGAGTGATTCCTGAGCAAATACCCATCACTGCTCTCGCAGCGACTGAATAACACGAGCGAATGCACATGCGGTGCATTTGTGGGTGCACGTCGGTGGGAATCAAGTGGATGTTCGGTAACGTGTTCAGAGAAGTTAAACCGGTCCATCCTTTAATTCTTTGCAATGCATCCCAATGACACCAGTGCCAACACTCCACGGGATTTTCGTCCGGGTTACACTGGTTCCAACTCTCACATTCCGCGCCTTTATACGGCATTCTCCCTTGTTCTCTCCACTCTTCGGCTAAAACGTGCCACACCGCCGGTTGATCCCTTTTAAAACCAACCTTTTCGTCATTTTGCGCGTTTACGCTGTGCACAGCATTCATAACCTTCTCAAAAAACTGCGCGCTCCATGTCGTCGCTCGTGCAATCATTAACCCAGAGTTGATCCATATTTGGTCGGTATCTCCAAACAACAAATCCTTATCTCTCGGCCACGATTTCGCGTAATACGAAAGCGGCGCCCAACTAGAGAACCAGGCATCTAAATCCACGTGACATACCGTGTCGAAATCTCCTGTTGCAATCAACGCACCCATCGCTAAGTGCTTTGCAAATTTCCCTGACCGTCCTTCTAATGTTTTCTGTTTTACTAGTGAGAGGTAATTGGCATACTTGTGCGATTTCGCGTACTGCACGTGATTGAGCAGAGTTCGATGATATTCACTCAACATTTCCACGTTTGTCGCCGAAGACACGATGGCAAGTTTGCCGACATTCTCTCCTTCTGATTCTACATTCCACGTTTCTTCTATCCTATTGTGGTTTTCTACACTCGTCGTCGCTCGATAGTGTTCGCACGTCAACTCGTTCATATTTATCCCCGTATTTCCTTTTCCTAAATGTACTACATGTGTGCGTCCATCGTCATACAATATAACTTTCGGTTCGTTCGCGTCTACGGTAAAGAAACACTGAAGTTGCTTATACTCTCCTCCTCCTTCGTCTTCTCCTCTTTTCTCTCCTAAGCTCACGTCCTTGATGTATTTCTGAATGTTTAAATCCTCCTCCCACGTCGGTCTATCTGGAATGTGTCCTTGTACCACGTACTGTTTCTTCGTCTGTCTCGTTTCCTTGGGACTTCTTAATTTCACTTCTCCCCCGTGTGAAGAAGAATACCTCTTTGAGAAGAATCTAGAAGTCCCGAACGAAAACCCGCTTCGACTAAACATCAACTTCAACGAACTCTCCGATATTCTCCTTAACGTTGGATCCCCCGGGAACCACGTCTTCAAGACTATAAACGTTTGCAAAAACACGTACAAAACGAACACCACAATCAATCGACGACAACATCTGTTCTTTTTCATGAAAATGAGTAACGACGACGAAGGTTTGTTGTTGTTATACGAATGGGAACGAGGTCTGTACGACGAAATTATCAAAGTACCGCGTCGTCTGGAGCCGCCATGCAAACTTTTCATGTATAGTCCAACTCCACAGACGAAAGGGCGCGTTGTTTTTGGAAACACCAAACAGGTTTCTTCCCGTGATTGTGTGGCGGGTGATTGTGGAAAAATCGTCGTCGTCTTCCAAAAAAGATGAAAAGAGTAGAGAAAGTTGACTGACATCGACTTCATCACTCCTCTCCACAAATCGATGAAAACGACGACGACGACGACGACGATAAAATGACGACACCAACGACGCGCGCAACGGTCACAGACAGACGGTTTGCGTCGCAGTTCGTGCCTTCGTCTTGGATGAACGAGACGAAGAGTAACAACTGCGACCGGGCGGAAATGAAAACAGGGAAGGAAAATAAAATAAAAGACGATTCTGTTATGTATAAGGAAGAAGTAGAAGATGATGAGAGGGACACCACGGACGAGGATGACGTCACGAACGAGAGAGGAGGAGAGAAAACGCGAGGAGCAACAACACGCGTGTTGTCAAATCTAAAACAGCGCTCGCGAGAGAAGAAGAAGGAGAATAAAAAAATTGAATTTATGAACACCATCATAGAGGAACAGAAACTGCTGTTGGTTGATGAACGCGAGCGTTCGAATCAGTTTGAAGAGCAAATGAAACTGTTACAGAAATCTGTTAAATTCTTAGAAAAAGAGTGCGAAAGTTTGAGCGCGAAAATGTCGGAAATGTTTCAAAAAAACGCGGAGAAAGCACATTTGAACGAGAGAATACTACAGGCGGAACGCGCGGCGATGTTGTCAGCGAGAGAGACCAAACGTGTTGTTGAAGAGAATAGGGAATCGCATCACGTCATTCGCGAACAGAATAAACGAATAAATACGTTAGAAAAACGATTAGAAGAGCAGATGAGAAAATTAGACGTTTCAAAGAAAGCAAACGAGTTGATGCGGGTTGCGAAAGATAATAAGGATGGTGTTCGTTTCATTGAACCATCAGCAGTGAAATTGGCTCATCCTATTCCTACTCCTCCAACGAAACAATTAGCACCTGAAGAGATTGATTGGGAAGCAGCGTATAGAGAAATAGACGAATTGAGAAAGGCGAAAAGGAACAATGCGCGATAATGATGATGATAGTGATGTAAAGCATATATAGATTTAGAAGATTGTTAAATTATAGTGATTTACTGTAATAATTACTTGAGTTCGAGCGTCGTGAAATACTTCACCAAGTCAACCTTCTCACCAGCAGCCTCTTTTACCAATTTCTTCAATTCCTTTGCTTTCAAAACTTTACCTTGAACCCCAATCTCTGGCGTTTCTGGCGTAGATGGCGACGGCAAAACCCACATCGGCCACGCCTCAGAGTATGGCCCGCAAAACTCTGCCGGTTTGGTCACGTCCGCTCTCCCATCCGGGGCATTTTGGTATACCCCATCCGGAAAGCACTCCACGTATTCAATCATCTCCATCGCCTCTTTACCTAACTTTTCTTTTTGTTTGTTGCAGTTCTCGCACCAAAACGCGCCGTACAATCGCGCTCCGGCCTCTTTCAACTGCTTTGCCACTTCCAACATCTCTTCGCTGGATTCGCTTTGCGGGACGTACGGAGTGTACGGGACCGCGACAACTTTCTTCTTCTTCTCTTCGTCTTTATTCGCGGCAAAAGCGTCAGGAGAAGAAGAAACAGACCCAACCGCGAGCATAGCCGAGAATCCACTCACAATCGCCGCTCTTCTAGTAGATACATTGTTTTCGTCGTCGATTTTCTCATCGGCAATCGAAGTATTGGAAGAAGACGCGTTCACGACGAACGACGATCCTCGAGACGATTTAGTCGTCGTTCTGCGAACAGACGACGACGATACTCTCGTAATCGCTAACGTGGTGGTAGTAACGGCGCTCATTTGTCCCAGAATACCGAAGTTGTGAAGAGTGGAAGCGCGCGATTGTTTATTTTTTTATCCAAAATTGCTCGTGCGTCTCTTCTCAAAAGAGAACGAAAAGATTTTTTTTTGAGATCTCTTCTTCCATCTTCCTCCCTCTCTGCTCTCTCTTTCTCTTTTTTTTTGGCACTTTTTCGCGCACATCGAGCGCACGACATCATCAGGTCGTGGTGGTGGTGGTGGTACTATTCACATATTAACTACCCTAATTTCAACGTTCATTATACCACACTACTACTTCTTTTCTAACTTGGCTAAGATGGCATCGATTCTATTCTTCATCAACGGCTGACCTTTTCTATTCACCTTCATCATGGAGTGTCTCAACTTTCCTCTTTCCTTTCGTTTGGCGTCGCGTATCTTTTGCACCTCTTGGAACTTTTTTTCCCTTTCCTCTCGCTCCTTTTTAATGCGGTCTCGTTCGGGTTGCGCTTTGAGCATTTTCCACTCGTGCGCAGTTCGAGGGCGTTCTTTTTGTTTGTTTTTCTTTTTTCCCGAGACGCCTCGGTGTTCTTCCGGAGGCGTGTCGTCCTCGTCGTCTTCTTCTCCCTCTTCTCGTTTTTTGTTCTTTTTTCTGTCGTCGTCGTCGTTGTCGTCATCTCGTAAAACTTTCTTTCCAACGTACTCTTCCATCTTCTCCCTCTCGACGAACGCAATATTCCCAATCGGGTCTTCCATTTTCGTCAATTTCTTCGCGTACTCTTCCGGATCGAACCCTTTCGTCGGCTCCACGAACTCGCCTGCTTTTTTCAACACTTTACGAAATTTGTTTATTTTTGCCGCCATCTCCGCTCTTCGTTTTTTCAAAACTTCTCTTTTATCGTAGGTGGATTTCCCGGCTCTCGCGAACGCTTCCAGAGACAACGACGTGTTTTTCCCTCCTCTGTGTTTCTTCTTTTTTTTCCAGCCGTTTCGGTCGTCGTCGTCGGCATCCTTATATTTCTTTCCAACATTTTTTCCGCCGTCGTTCATTGTGTCGTTTCTAAATTGACGTCCTCTCGGAGGCATCTGTTCGTCGTCGTCCGCCATCGTTTGCCCTTTTCTCCTTCTGCCGTGGTCGAACGCTTTGTCTCCCTTTGTCTCTCTCTTCTCGCGTTTTGTAGAGGATTCGGTTCGTTGCGCCGTCGGTCGTCGCGTTTGGTAATTGTGTGTCGCGTACTCGTCGGGTATGTACCACCAAAAACAATACGTAGTGGGAAGAAAAAAAGAAAGAAGGAAAGAATTTGGGGAAAAGTCATCGAGTCCTCCTTTTTTTGTTTTTTTTGTTCGTACGAACGGGGTTCTTCGTTCTTTGCTTCCATACGAATGGAGGAAAAAATAAGAATCACCATCATCATCATCATCCTTCCTCTCTCGCCTTCCTCAAAACGACCTCAAAAACCGACTCGTCGTCGTCGTCGTCGTTTACGCGTCACGAAACAAAAACGCTGTAACGCGTTGTTGGTTTCTTTCCCTCGCGAGACATGTCGGAGAAAGCGTCTCTTCCAATCCCGGACTTTATGAAAAACGTCCTCGACGCTCTCTCTGAAACGAAAGAGAAAATGGAACGGAGTTCCAGTCGAGTCTCAAAATCTTTGGACGATATTTTGGGCTCGATTTCGTTTCGAATCGGGAAAACCATAGATGCTTGTCGAGAGAGTTCGAACGACATGAAAGCCGAGGCGGAATTGAAAGCGGAAGAGATAGCCGCGGAGATGAAGAAGAAAGAAGATTTGTTTTTTAAATCCTTCACGCAACAGATTAAAGAAGTCATCGAGCAATATCCGACGGCGAGCGCAGTCGCGAGTGGATCCATAGTTTTACTCGCGTTACCACCGACGAGGAGACTTTTGTGGAGAAGCACGATTGGGAGATTTGAGTCCGAGGAGCAAGCGTTCGCAAAATTGATGAGAAGAGCGCAGATGTTGAAAGACGGAGCGACGTCGACGGACGGAGCGTTGAGGGGATTTTCCGAAGAGACCAAACTCGCGATTACAGAGATGAATTCAGGAGTAGCAAAATTAAAAGCGTTGGGGAGTTCTTTGAGAAAAGCGGAGAAAGGAGCGGAGAAGTCGTTAGCGGGAGTGGAGGAAGTTTTAGGCGAGTTGCGAACGTCGCCGAGTACCGACGCAGTGGCACTTAGAAGCGAGTTAGGAGTCGTGCAAGCGACGTTAGAGAGGCAACGAAGAGACGCAATGCGGGAGTTGAAGAGAATTTATAAGCAAGGCATAGAAATATAATGTATTGATTGTTATTGTTATTTGTCGTCTGCTACTATTGTACCACTTGGTACCAGTGGTACCATGGTAATTGTTTTACACACAATACCCCTACTTAATCCACGTTCTTAATTCTCCTTTTTGTCTTCATCTTCATCTTCATCTTCATCATCGTATCCCATAGGCGCATCTTTCGACGTGTCTGGTTCAAACCGCTGTAATTGCAACAACGTATAGGTTTCTTCCGAGGTCGATGCTGGTTCCACGTAATACTTCTCCCCATTTGCCTCCCACGTGACCAGTGGATGGCTCGAGTCGCACACTTTCATATCTTTCACGTCAAAGTTGGAGTAATACGTTTGCAACAACAAACTCGTCTTCTCCGCGGTCACTTTTGTTTTCGTCTCAGAGTCGACCCATAACCGTCGGATGTAAGGGCTCACGAACCAATGCAACATTATTGTGGTAAACGCACCGATACTGCTCATGCTTCCAGCTAATACAATTTTTGAGGGCATATCTAAACTCGCTCCGGAGGACAGTTCTATGAGTAAGGGACAACCGAGAACGGTCGCGCCTAAGGAGCCTAACGAGAGCATCTTTACTCGTTTTACGGTTGCAGAGAACGCTCCGGTGTATATATTTTCGCCGTATTTAGCCATCGATTCATCTTCGTTCTTCGAAGATGTCGAAGGAGTGCTCGTAGACATTCGTCTCATAGCGTCGGCGCTCGTCAACATTTTGTCCATCTCACCTCTTAGTATTGACTGTTGGTGTTGTTGCATCAACGCTATGCCACCAAATCGCTTGCGATGATACAGGAAGACACAGGTAGTGCTCGCGCCGTTGTTGTGTATTCGGCAACCCATCGCGTTTCGTCGCGCGGTGGTGAGCGTTCGAAGCATGTTTGTTTGGTGATGGAATACCTCAACACATCTCCTCTTTCTTCGTTTTGTTTTTGTCCTGTTTGAAAAAAGGAGATGTTTTTGAAGGTGAAAGAAAGAGAGAGAGAGAGAGAAGGAAGGAGAGAAAGGCAGGTGTGTTTCACCCGCGAATTAAGAAGTTGTTATAAGATGAGGAATTCGCTTGGAATTTAAGCGCTTTTATACAAATTTTACAGCTTTTGCATTTAGGGTTACATTTGCTCTTTTGATGAAAATTTAGAGGCGGAGTTCCTGGGCGCCGAGGTGATTGCGCAAAAACTCTTTACTGCAGACGTATTTGAACACCCTCTTCGCTTCCGCGTTGGTCAAAGAAATACCCAAACCATCTCGAATGGCATCGCTGACACCTTTTTCGCTCCCTAATTGCGGAGCAGGTGCTTTCGTGTTTAAGAAATCTTTGATGATATCGTCGAGCGCGTGAAGGTCTCCCAAAATTTTTAATCGACGCGCGAGAAAGAATAACGGGGTGGCGTTTTTCGACGCAATTGGGCCGGCGTTTAATACCGATTGAATCGCTTTAGACTCCTTTTCGTGCAGTAAGTACTCTGGCTCTTCGAATAAACGTTCCTTTTCGTCTTTTTCTTCGTCGTTTGATATATTTTTGCTTGGCGCAAATATATCCATGCTTCGTCGAGCGAGTGACAAATCCTCCGCCAATCGTTTTCGTTCCTCTACGTTTAATAAATGAGACGTAAAACCAACGGCGGCGTTGACATTCGATAACGCATCGTGTATTTCGTACGCCAGAATTCCAGCTGCATGGGAAAGGTTCAAACTCACAGGCGTCGCATCAACTTTCCTACTCCCCGCGTTCCCCCTCGGCTCAGCGCCCCCTGTATACCGATACTTCTTTGTCATCTCTTCCGGGTGCCCAGCAGTTGGAATAGACACGCACACGTTCGCATACTTCAACTCTTCGTTCGACAATCCTCTCGCTTCATTCCCGAACAAAACTGCAACTTTCCCTCTCTCCGCCTCTTTCCTCACAACCTCTTTCAGTTCTTTTGGCGTCAAGAAAGGTATATTTTCACGACTCCTCGCCGTCGTCGCAACCACATATGTGCAATCTTTCAAAGCGTCTTCTAATCCGTGCGGCATGTGTGTGATATTCTTCTCCGCCTCTTCAACCATCCAACTCGCGTGAACTGCGAATTTCTTCGCCTCTTCTTTCAACACGCACTCAATGCCAATATCGTGCTTCTTTTCACCCCCCATGTCGTGCGTATCGCACGTATCTAACGCTTGCGGGTCCGGATTAACGATGGCAAAATTCTTCGTCAAACCAAAATTTTGGCACACGCGAGCGACGGCGCCGATGTTTTGAGGGCCTTGAGGCGAACAGAGGACGAATCGGACGTTGTCCAAAAGTGTTCTCCTTGTTGGATTGGCTAATTCTGACGATTCATCAGATTCGGACAAAGCGCTTTTTGTCGTCGTTGATATCATCACCGCTCTATTTCGAGGTCGATAATGCGCCGAACGCATGGTGATGATGTTCGAGGAACGTTTAAAAGGAACGAGCGCAATCGTGGGTGTTGCCGTGAATATCATGCGTGATGAGAGTTTCTTTAAATGCGTTTATATAATTGTCTCTGTCTGTGTAACTAACTTGTCGTCTTTTTTGTCTCTCTTTCTTCTTTTACATTTAGAAAACGAGGAGGTTTTCAATTTTGGCCTCTCCCTCGCATCTTACTATTGTAGTAGTACGGCGATACCGGAAACTCGTCGTCGATATCTTTGACTTCTTTTTCTTTCGAATGAAAATTCGGAAAGCCACCATCACCTCTGGCGCCGGTCGCCACTTGCGTTCTCGGTTCTTTCTTCTTGTTCTTCCTGCCGAAACCAACGGTGTCGCTGTGATACGCCTCTGGTCGAAAGTGTTCGTGAAAGGCAAAAAATTCGCCTTTGGGTGGAGCCTCTGATGTAATTTTCGTCGGCGATGCGATGGAGCGCTGATAATAGTTCGACGCGTTGGTTGAGCCGCCTCTTTTTTTCTGCTTGGACATCATTCGGAGGACGGCCTCACGACCTTGTTGGTGTTTCGATAACGTCGTATTTTTAGGCACGCTGGCACCATCTCTGGGATCGATGTAAAACTCTTCAGCATCATCGCCGCCGCGCGCGCCCGTTTTCATGGATGAAGGCGATGAAGGCGATCCCATGAATGTTCCAATTCCAAGAGTTTTGTCAAAGCGAGGTGGGGGTCGTGTTTGTGGCATGAAGTGCATGTCTTGATTCGAGAAGCGTTCCTGTTTTTGCTGTTGGTGTGGAGATTTCGAGTGCATCGGAGATTGCAACGGCGAACGCATATTCTCCACCGCGGTGGTTTGCTTACGTAATTTAAACTCGTCTCCGTCGTCTAAAATTCCCGTTCTGCACGCCTTACGAGCTTGCACGGCGTCCTGCCAACAACGACTCGTCATAATATCACTTTTGTTCTTCCGCGTGTCGTTGCGCTTGAACAACAGGGGATGTTCGTCATCGTCTTCATCGAATAAGTTGTTGTCGTACCCACCTGGCATCGCTTCATGTTTATCTTCTTCGTCGTTTGCTTCTTCCTCTATGCTCTGGAACGCTTTCATCGGGCATCCACACAAACGCTGACAGGTTTCGTAGTCTTCTCTCGTAAGCTTTCTTTCCCTGACCACTTTGTCAACCTCCAAACCGTGCTCGATCAAAACTAAAATCGTGATGGCATTAACGTACGGAAACAAGTCATTTAAAGCAATTTCCCACACGCTAGAGGACTCGCTGGGTAAGAAGGCGAAGTTTTTCTCCGCAAGATACGGAAAACAGTCATCGTTTGATTGCATCTTGTCTTCGTTACAAGGTGTAGCGGCGGCGGCTTCAAACGTTATCGCCTTGAAAACAGCATCGATAATATTACGTTTCGGAGAGAAAGTCACGTCGATATCTATTTCATCTTTGACTACCTGATAACGTAACTCTGAAACAAAGCTCTCAGCTTCTCGTGCATCTAAATATTCCGGGTCAATCTCGAAAATAAACTCCGTCCAATAGAAGGATCTCGAAAGAACTTTTGCGCAACGAGATGCCAAGAAGAAGACTTCCTGTAAATCTCCACTCTGAATCTCAAGAGTGTCGCGCATTCGGAACAAACAAATAGCCCTCACTCCGTCTTTTGTCGTGATCAAAGAGATTATTCTTGCGTATATTTCTTTTACGTTCGGCTCGGCGATACGATCGAAAAGTCTTCGCCGTATAACGCGAGCAAGGTTTGATTGTTGAACTTTTACTTCAATTCGATCAATCATACTCGAAGAGTGTTTGCCTTGAAGGACAACAAGTTTCGTTTGTTTCACGCCATTAAGCGTCGCGTGTTCTGAAACATCAGCGGTAGATTTGTCAACCGGGATAATATCGTCAAATCCTAAGATATCATCATCTATGTATTCTCCAACGTTTTTTTCGTCCTCTTCCCAATCAATGTTGGACTGCGGCATCTTAAATTCGTCCTTTGTGCGCAAGGTCTGATCTCTTTGACTGGTGCACGTACTCATAACCACATCAGTTTTAAAGATTTTTATTGCACCATTTCTCTCGATTCCGCGGAAGCGTTTCGCATTTATCGCAGTCTCGACAATGTTCTCAGCGTTTCGACTCGCGTAAAATACGACGATGGAAAAATCCGAGACTGGAAAACTCGCTCGTATGAAATGCTGCTCCAAGACAATCAAAGCATCTAGATTGTGCTTGGATACAATTCTACGCACCTCCGCTACGAATAATCTTTCTTCTTGTTCCGATTGTCCGTCATGGAGGAACTTTTTCGACGGGAGGCAATTCACTCGACCGCCAATGGAGTGGATGTATTTCACAATCGGTCCGATTGCTTTAAGTTCAGGGACAACGACGAGCATCTTTGTGCGACCGGAACCATCTGACCTACATTCTCTCACAAGTGGTTGTAATCCACCAAGTTTCGGGTTATCGAGCGACTCACCTCGTTGAACGCTGGAAACGGCAGCTTCTAAAGCTTCCTCGGCCTTGGACTTCGTTCGGATGAATATGGTATTATTCGTGCCTGAAGACGTGTGCGTTTGGTTGTTCGTGTATCTTAGCTGTAAATTCGCAACAGTAACGCCATAAGACTCTAAAAAATATGCCACAGATAGCAAATCCTTCAACCGCCTCCAATTCGCGGCGGTATCGATATGGCCTGCTTGGCGCTCGCGTTCTTCAGCCTTTTCCATCCTCGACACGTATAAATCGTAATCGATTCTCGCGTCAAATGTCGGGACGGCGCTATCGAAATAGACTGGTATTCTTTCACGAACGGTATAGTATTCGTGTGCAATTGTTTCCATCGCAAAGCCGTGTGGATGTTCGGGAAGACGAAAGGCGAAAAATTCTATCTCTGGCTGCTTTTCGTTCTCTCTCTTTTGCATCGCCGTTCGTGGAGAAGCAAAGTTCAGCTTTGTCTGAAGATGGTGCTTTGCGACAGTTCCGGGAGTTTTTGGGCGCGAAGCGCTGGCAATGTTCTTACTGCCGCTACCATCTAGCGGAACGTCCGTGGTTGTCGTTGTTTTCTTCGTCTTTTCCTCATTCATATTCGATTTGTAGAAATCGACGGAATCTTGAACCATCTCTTCACCTTCTTGAAAGTTTACAGCGAGGAATCTCGGAGAGATAATAATTTGCTTTTGATGCTGTTGCTGAGCCGCGCGAATAGGCGACTGAAAATCACCTTCAGTAGTTACTGTGCCTGGGAGTAGCGGGCGCTCAGGAGAACGAGAGAGAGGCGCTGGGTTCGGATTAATGTCTTTGGTGACTGCATTATTGTGTCGTATCGGATAGTTCTCCTCGACTGGCAACATGAACGAAGGCAAAGTGCTCGTCTTTACGACCATCTTTCGATTTTCAACGTACGCATCGATATCTTCAATCTTAGAAGTTTTAAAGAGGGGCGCACGCGTCTTCTCGTCCTCGTTAAGCAAACAAAACTTGCTTTCTTCGGAAACATCGGAAACTTTGATCGCCTTCCTCTCTTCATCGCATATTGGCCATATGCATTCCAAAAACGTACGTCTAGGTTCATCAACGAGAACTGGTAACTCTAAAAACGCTCTGTTTTTTGCTTTCTCTCGCATCCCTGCTCCGCCCGCGAAGCAGTCAAACTCTCTCTGAGCCGGCGGATGCACGTGGATCGTTTGCAATAAATTTTCGACGCAGTCGAGCTTAGCTAACGACCCCGCGGGAAGTTCATAGAGCTGTTCGCGCTCCGCGCGCGAGAAGAAGTGCGTCTGTCTTCTCAACGCCCTACTTCCAATCTCCCCATCATGGTCTTCATCGTCGTCGTCCTCTTCGTTCTCTCCGTTCTCATCTCTTTTCAAATCTCGTTCAAACCGTCTGGTTTCTTCCTCGAAGATGTTTTGCACTGTATTTTGCATCCGGGTAATACACGGTAGTTCCAATTCTCTGAACACCTCTTTACGCCTTCTCTCCATAGCTCTCGTCGTCTTCTCAACCAGAACGTTTTCACCTGGGAACATCTCGCCGCCACTTGTCATCGCCTTCATCTTCAACTCTGTCTTCCCGAGGAGCATCGACTTTTCGTCTACTTTTTGTTCTTCTTTCCCTCCTCCTCCTCTTTCAAAATACTCCTTCGCGAAGCCTTGCCTCTCGATGATCGCGCACTTTTCCTTCGCCGCTCTCGATACATACTCCATCGGTTCTTCCTTCTTCTCCGGAACGTACAACCCAATTCGCGCTTCCTCCAACTTGTCCGGGGGAATCTCCTCGTACACTCTTTCTTCTCCGTCGTTGTCTTCTTCTTTTCCTTCTTCTTTCAAAAAAGACGAGGAAGGAAAATAAAAGTCCTTCGGCGTCTTCGGCACCTTGATCGTCACATATCGCATTATGCTCTCTCTCTCTCTCTCTCTCTCTCTTTCTCTCGCTCGAGCTCGCGCGCAAGAAAAAGCGCCACGCGCGTCTCTTCTTCTTCTTCTTCTTCTTCTTCTTCCGCGACCGCAACGACGACGATTTAAAGAGTGAGGACCAGTCCTTCCTTGCGACAACAAAAAAAGCTACGAATATTTTTTCAAAGGGGACTCCATGGTATATGTTTAGGGTATTATACGTCCATCGTTTTTCATAGGTTTTTTCTGTCGGAAAACGCTCGCTTCGCGTCACGCATTATCTATCATCTGCGCGCGCGCTCACGAGTACACACCCCTCGCGGCTCGAACCACGCGCACGTTTGAACGAACGGGGACTCGGCGCGCTCGTGTCGATTTAAGAGAGAGAGCGAGAGCGAGGAAGAGAGAGAGAGAGTGAGAGCGAGCGAGCGAGAGCGAGTCGTCGGACTGAATACCACGAACATATCTGCACGCGAAGCACAGCCGGCGCGTAAGAGAACAGATAAAAATGACGTCTTCTTCGGCGATGATGATGCGCTCGGCGACGACGATGCTATCCACCGGTACCACGCGCGAGGCGAAAATAAACGCTTCCGCGATGCGCAGTCAACCTTTAGCGCGTCGTTCGAGTTCTTCTATCGTTCTACTGCCGCCGACTGCTTCTGCGTTGGGGGCGTCGCGCATCGCTTTGGGTGACGACGACGGTCGTGATGATAAACAAGACAAACAACGGCAACGTTTGGTTCGAACGGAAGCGACGGCGACATCCCAAGCCTCCACTGACGACGAGGAGGAACCGAAGAGAAAATCGAGGTTCGTGAGAGGCCCAGATGGGAAGTTGGTCAGACGCGACGGGACGACGCCGAGTGGGGGCGATCGAGGACCTGGAGATGGCGGCAGAGGAGGCCGGGGAGGTCGAGGCGGCAGAGGGAGAGGTCGAGGCGACTCAGAAGGCGGCCGAGGTGGCGGCAGAGGAGGGGTAGGAGGATATCAGAGCAAGGCTGCACCAGGTGGTGATGGAGGCGGCCGGTTTGCGCCCTCAGGGCCCTCGGGGCCAGAGGGCGGAAGAGGAGGAAGAGGAGGAAGAGGAGGAAGAGGTTCTGGGAGAGGCGCTGGTAGAGGTTCTGGGAGAGGTGCCAACAAAGGTGCTGGGAATAAGTTTGACCGGCGCGTGCAAGACGGTACCCGCCGAGGCGGTCGACCGAAAAATGCAGCGTTTGGCGGCATGGGTGGGTCTGACCGTTTGAAGAAAGGGAGAAAGAGTAAAGCGCAGAGAGTGCAGATGAGAAAACTCCAAGCCGAGGAGGAGAAGGACGTCGCGGTGGAGCTCTTAGTCGTTCCGAAGGAAGGCTTCATGATCGAGGAGCTCATGTCTGAGTTGGCCACAACGCAAGCGAATATCATTAAAATCTTATTTATGAAAGGTATCGCCGTGCAAATGGGTCAAATGTTAGACAGAGATGCGGTGGTTGCTGTTGCCGAGGATATGGCGGTGGAGTGGATCGACGAAGATAAAAAAGGCGTCACTCACGAAGCCAAGAAAACCACAAAGTTTAACACGGAAGAAGACGAAGAATTCTTAGAATCTAGACCGCCAGTGGTGACAATCATGGGACACGTTGATCACGGGAAGACGTCGCTTTTAGATTACATTCGAAAGTCAAAAGTTGCTGCCGGAGAAGCCGGAGGTATCACACAAGGCATTGGTGCCTACCAAATCACAACTCCAGTTGGAGAAGACGAAGAAGAAACGACAATTACATTTTTGGATACTCCAGGTCACGAGGCGTTCTCAGCCATGCGTGCGAGAGGTGCAAGGGTGACGGACATTGCCATCATCATCGTCGCTGCGGACGATGGGTTGAGACCACAGACGGAGGAAGCTGTGGCACATGCGCAAGCAGCGGAAGTGCCGATTATTGTCGCCATCAACAAAATCGATAAACCAGCTGCAGATATTGAGTTCGTGCGCGGAGAAATGGCTAAGGTTGGTTTAACCTGCGAAGAATGGGGCGGAGAAACGGCGATGATTCCTATTTCCGCGAAGACTGGTGAAGGCATCGATGATTTGCTGGAAACTATCGCCTTGCAATCCGAAATTAGTGAACTCTCCTCCAATCCGAATAAATTAGCGTTAGGTTCCGTCATCGAAGCGCAGTTGGATAAACAGAGAGGTTCGATTTCAACTTTGTTAGTCCAAGCTGGTACTTTGAAAGTCGGTGATCCGGTATCCGTCGGAGAAGTGTATGGGAAGATTCGCGCCATGGAGTCCGCCACTGGAGAGAAGATTGAAGTCGCTGGACCGTCGATGCCAGTCAGTGTTCTCGGCTTGAATGGCGTCCCTGTAGCTGGAGACGAGTTTACAGTCTGCGAATCCGAGCAAAAAGCGAGAGAAAGGGCTGAAATAGCTACGGAGGAAGCGAGATCATCTCGTCTTGGTGCCGTCTCCGGTAACGTTGCAAGTTTGACGAACATTTCCGGTATGACGGAAGAGTCTTTGCAAACGATTAACTTGATACTTAAAACGGATGTTTCTGGCTCAACCGAAGCGATTAAAGCCGCGTTGTTGCAATTACCTCAAGATCGCGTGCAATTGAGATTTCTCATGTCCTCTGTGGGCGAAGTGTCCGAGTCTGACGTTGATTTAGCTGCCGCATCTGATGGCATCATTCTGGCGTTCAATACACCAGCCTCCGATCGCGTCGAGGATGTTGCTAAACGCGCAGGCGTCGAAATAAGATCGTACAATGTCATTTACGGATTGATTGACGAAATACGAGACGCCATGGAAGGTAAATTGTCCGAAGTAAAGGATGAAGTTCCGGTTGGCAAGGCGGAAGTGAAAGCAGTCTTTGGTGGCGGATCCGCCAAAGTTGCAGGTTCGTTAGTTCTTGAAGGTAGTATTAAAAAAGGAACTTTCATGCGCGTTGTTCGAAAAAGAAAAGAGGTCTTCAATGGTAAAGTTGGTTCTTTGCGTAGATTTAAAGATCCGGTGAAAAAAGTCGACTCGGGCGAGGAGTGCGGTATCGGGGCCGACCCGGAGTGGCCCGATTTCATGGAAGGCGACATCATCGAGTGTTTCGACTTAGTTGAGAGAAAACAAACGTTAGAATCTGCGTCTGAAATGCTCAAAGAACAAGTCAAGGAGTATCGTAGTAAAGATGAGGAGAGGGCGGCGAAAGCGGCGGCAGAGTTGGAGAAGTACCAAAAGAAACGCGGCGCCGAAACGCCTCCCGCCGCGAAAAAATGAAAATCAAACTAACACAGGACGCACACACACACGTCATCTTAGGCTAACAACAAGTAAAAAATAATTAATACGAGTACTATATTGAATGCACCAATCATAATAATTACATCACAGTAACCATCCATTCTTCCATCGGTTTACCTCTCTTTTACCGAGTTCGCGGTCCTCGCTCCATTATCTTAAAACAATTTTAACCCACACTTCACAAAAAACATGTCGGATGACATTCTTGTCAAAGAGATTCTTGGTCCGTTCAAGGAGTATAGAAAAGTGCAGCCAAAAGAAGAAGAGACGATTGATGACGGTACAGGAGTGATTAAAGTGTTGTTTTTTCCAGTCGATGACATTAGTGCCAACGAATTTGGTTACGAGTGGCAGATAAAGACAGTTAAGGATGAATTTTATGGCACAACATCAACATCAACATCAACAGGGGTTCTGCGCAGTCTCTCGGAGGAAGAAGTCACGACACGAAAAGGCATTCGAGTATCTAACAAAGATGGTGGTTATCACTCTACGCCAGATTTTTTACAGAGACTAATAGATGATGAAATAGATGATGATATAGCGAAGAAGCAAGAGATGGCAATGTTTTTCGGTCGATTTCTTCGTTTTGTACGAAAACACGTGGAATCGTTTCCATCGCTGAAAACTCCTCCTCCAATTACCACTTCTTGGATAAACAGACTGAGTGTGAATAACAGCAACGGTTTGCATAATCACGCGAATGCGAAGCTTAGCGGAGTGTTTTATTTCGAGGACTACGAAGCTGATGTAGACGCGGAGTGGAGAGGAGCGAAGGAACCTCGACCTGGCGATTTGCTATTACGGACAGCTTCATCCGCGAAGCGAAAGAACGAGACTGTAGGAGAATGGTGCGAGTATGTCATCATTCGACCTCAACGAGGAAAACTCGTCTTGTTCGAGCCCAATTTGTTGCACGGAGTAGTACCTTCGCACCGAGAGCGATTTTCATTAGCAATGAATTTCGGAGAGAAGAATGTGAGTTTTGAAGATCCAAACGAGGGCGGAAAGAAAGTAACCGTAAGACCAATTAGCCTCGACAATAAACCTTAATAGATATAGCCTGTCTAATAGCACGCTCGCATGCAAAGAATCATAATATAATTGAATATATTTACATTTCGTTCAAATTTAGCATCGAACTTGGACGAACCGCCATGTTTGTCCGTTCATCTTCATCGTTATCGTCCTCGAGTGAGGCGTCATTGACTCTTTCCGCGTTCAAACTTTGATACTTGCACGGATTCGATGACACGTCAGCTTCTGCAACGCTAAACCCTTGCAGTGAAAAAGCAAACATTGACGTCCCTGCGCCGAGAAGCGCTCCGACTATCACATCTTCTGGATGATGCCACATGTCGCGAATTCGCGTGATGGCAACTCCAACTGCCACAGAAAGCGGCGCTAAGCTAATCAAAACTTTCCAAACGAACGCCTCTGTTCGTTCTGTTATGTTTCTATGTTTCTCTTGGTTGGTGGCGCTGCTAAAACATTTCAAATAATACATCAAATACAAACTCAAATAAAATAATCCGGAAAAAGACATGCTCGTGTGCCCGGAAGGGAACGATCTCCTTCCTTGCCTCACGTCATTCAATAAGTTTTCGTTCTCCAAACTCCCACAATCTGGTTTACCGTACTCCTTCCACACAGGTACAGCATCCGCAGCCCCCCAACACCTCGCCGCGAAATCCGGCCGATAGTTCCCACACGCTTGTTTCACAGAGTTGACAAACACGAATGATATCGCGACCGATAACAGCAATCCAAAACTCGCCGCCGTGCCTCTCGCTCTTCTCGCCGTTTTGTCCATTTTCGAGCACAGGAATATGCATAGTAAAGGAAACACGATGCTTAAAAATGGTAGCAAAGCGGTCGGGACCGCGTTCGGTTTCATCGGATATCGAAGTCTATATAACAAACTCTCGTTGAGGAATTTCTCGTACGGCTCAGAAAACTCTAACGCGAAGCCAATGGATAATAAAACCAAAAGAAGTGCGACATCAAACGCAATGCGATATCGCACGTTCAAAATGTCCGATATGTTATTATTGTTCCGCATGGGTTTCGTTGTTCCTCGAGTAGTATTCCTATCAACAACAGTAACGCTTTCGTCTTCTTTTCCACTTAATATCTCCAAAGATACGAACGACGACGAATTCCGTCGCGTTCTTTTCGTTAACGAGTAAAGAGAAGAGGACGAGACGTTTCTGTTCGACGTCAAAGGAGACTCGAAGCCGTCCTTTTTGTTGTTGCCCGGCAGATGGTGCCTCTTCGGCGCGTGAGACTCGATGATTTCTTCCTTTCGTAAGTTGATTATAAACAAAATTATTCTGATGTTTTCCCCTACTCCCCCCCACACAAAAAGAGAGAGAGAGAGAGAGAGCGAGAGAAAGAAAGAAAGAAAAGAGAGAGTAATAACACCATGAAAACAACGAAACCGTTCTCTCTGACATACGTTCGGTACCCAATACACTCTCCGTCTCTCTTCAAAGGCAAACTATTAGCCATGGCATCCTTGTCTCCGATTTTCACAGTCGCGTTTACGATAGTGCATTTCCTTTCCCAACGAGAATTGTTCGATTTCGCGTTAACTGTCGGAATATTCCTAAATGAATGCTTGGCGCAAACGTTAAAGCATCACATCAAAGAAGATAGACCAAAGACGTGCCAAAAAGTTGATTTCTGCGACACGCACGGGATGCCGAGTTCGCACACACAGTTGGCGTTCTTTAACAGTATGATGTCGGTTTTAGTGTTATGGAGACGGCGGAGACACGTGAAGAAATATCGAGAAAACAGAGAAATGATGCACGCTGCTGATGTCTTATCTTCAGTGCTTTCGATTTTGACAATTCCATTGGCATTCGTCGTGGCGTATTCTAGAGTCGAGTTAGGGTACCACTCGATCGAACAAGTCATCGCAGGTGCCATGATTGGATTAATGTTTGGATCTATGTGGTTTCTTGTCACGACGAGAGTGTTCGCGAGGCAATTTTCAGAGATGGTCAAAGAGGAGGACGAATGCACGGGCAACGCTGGAGGAAGGAATAATGCGAAGAGGAAAAGGCGAAAATTTGGAAAGTTTTTGAGAGAGACGTTGAACATGAGAGACTCGTCGTTGTGCTCGAACCCTTTGGCACTTTCAAGAGAGAGGGTGGAGGTCGAAAATTTCGCATTTCCTGTGAAAGATGTCGTTGGTTTGGTGAATAGCCCATCTTTGAAGAAAGTAGAGTAGTTTGTACAGATTTGAATTTAGTTATATATATATATACTAGTAAGTATAACAGGTAGGCATTGTTTTTACAACAAGAGATAATAATGTATATTCTTCTTCTATTTTTATTCGCCGACGTTCAAGATCTTAATCACACTCGCGTTTCCGATTCTGTGCAAGGCGACAATGGAGTCCCCTTTCTCGCAATACCCGGCAACTTTCGCGTACGATACCGCTGCGGACAATATTTCATCCGTCGTGTCCGTATCAGTCGCTCGCGCAGACCCTTCCGCCAAAAGTGGAATCAAACCTCTCGTCAACTGCGCTTGCTTTGCCGGTGTCTCGCCCGAACACGTCCATGTCAAAGAGTCCGTTGTCAACGTTGGCACAAACACCGTCAACACCGGCACCTTTGGCCTGTACTTTGCCACGAGCCTCGCTGTGCTCCCTCCGTGCGTTAAGACTACAATCAAGGCCGCCCGGACTTTTTGCGCCGTGCGAACCGCGGATGAAGCCAAAGATTCTAACGGCATCATTGGTTTCTCCACTTGTGCTAAAATAGCTTTGAACAAGACGTAATGGTCTATGGACGCCTCAGCTTCGTTACATATTTTAGACATGACTTTCACTGCATCTACTGGGTAAGACCCCGCAGCAGTTTCACCGGACAACATCACGCAATCTGTTCCATCCAAAACCGCATTCGCGACATCCGTAGCCTCCGCTCTCGTCGGTCGTGGGTTTTGTACCATCGATTCTAACATTTGCGTCGCGGTGACGACTGGTTTTCCAGCTGCATTGCACTTTTCAATCATCAATTTCTGAGCCAAGAAAATCTTCTCCGTTGGAATTTCCATGCCTAAATCACCCCTGGCGACCATAATCGCGTCCGAGGCGGCTAAAATATCGTCAAAATTTACTAAACCTTCCTGGTTTTCGACTTTGGAGATAATTTGAATCTCTCTTCCTTCCTCACCCAACACCTCTCGAATGTTTCTCACGTCCGAGCCTTTCCTGACAAAACTTGCCGCAATAAAATCCACCTTATTCGTCAACCCCCAATCTACGATATCTATGCGATCCTTCTCCGTAATTGTCGGTAAATCGACAATCACCCCGGGTAAATTCACATTCTTCCTCTCCCCGAGCGTCGCCGTGTTCGTGCACACTGCTTGCACCGTCCCATTCGCGACATCGCAGGAAAGTACCTCCAAAACGATCGAACCGTCGCCGATTAAAATTTGCGCGCCAGGAACGACGTCTTCGGCTAATTTCTTATAGGACATCGCGATCGTATTTTCGTTCCCAAGCGCGCTGTAATCCGTCGTCAACGTCACTTGCCTCCCTGCGGTTAACAAAACCGGCTTAGAATCTTCCAACATCCCAGTTCTAATTTCCGGTCCTTTGGTGTCTAACAACACCGCACACATCAACTGAGTGTTCGCACACGCCTGCCTCAGAACATCCAACGTTTCTTGGTGGTATTCGTGCGACCCGTGCGAAAAATTAAATCGTGCGACGGACATGCCGCTTCGCAAAAGTTCCTCCAAAACGTGCAACTCTCTCGATTTCGGTCCCAGCGTGCAAACAATTTTGGTTTTGCATCTCGAAAGCTTCCCGTTGCGCTCGTCGTTCGAATCCGAAGCCGGGTGGATCGAGGACGCGTTCGACGTTTGCCCGAGTATATCTTCGATCTGAACGTCCATTTTTCGACTTCTTTGTCTTCTTCTCCTCCTTAATTAATTGAATCGGGGTATTCCGTTATACGAATAGATCGAGAGAGAGACCAAAAGCCGGGGTTCTTTTTTTTTGTGGGGGAGCAAAAAGTCGATGGGCAAGGCCCAAATAATGAAAAAAATGCAAAAAAGGGAACAAAAAACAGCTCTCTAAACCCTTCCTTCAAAAGGAGTGGTCATTCCAAAATTGCGTGCGTGCGGAGTGTTCGTTCGAGTTTCACCACCCCGCGATAAAAACAACGCAAACCAACGATCGACCCACGGAAGAAGAGATGCCTCCAAAGAAGAAAACAGGTACGGCGCACGTCTCCGAAGAGAAAAGCGCGCGTTTCGCGACGCGCTTCTACGACGCGTTCTTCGCTCCCTCCCGTTTGAAACGCAAAATAGTGGTGATTCCCCGCCGTTTTTTGGATTTGAATTCTTCTCTCGGGAGACGTCGCTCCTCGCGCTTTCGCCGCGCATCGCGGAAAGACTGACAAAAAATTCTCTCGCTGTACTCGCGTTCGATGCGTAGGTGTCGCGAAGGCCAAGCCAGCGGCGAAAAAGAAGGTAAGATGCGAGGCCATCTTCGCGTTCGAAGGAGATTGAATTTTCGCTCTAAACAGTCGAATTTCCAATTGGATTGAATTGGCACCATCGGAATCAAAATTTATCATCTTTGAATTTTCTTTTTTGCGTTTTGAAACTCACCTCTGTCTCTCTTTCTCTCTCACCAACTTTACGTCTACACTACATACACTAAAAATAAAAAAGCCCGCCGTGCCGACGAAGAAAGCGCCAGTGAAGAAAGCGCCAGCAAAGAAAGCGCCGCCGGCGAGAAAAGGGTCGCTCGATGCCTCCGAAGACGACGAAAAAGCCGCTGTTGCTCGTCCGCAACAACCCATCGCCAAACGCGATAGCTTGGACCCGTCGCGTAGCTTGGACCCGTTCGCGTTCACGCCAGATGAGGGGGACGACGCGACCAAATTTCACTTTTCCGTCTTGTGCAAATTAAAAGATTGCAACATTCCGTTACAATTAGATATTGAGAAGGACGGAAGTATTGGCGCGTTGAAGAAGAAGATAACAGATAGGACGGGAGGGAAGTTGGCTCTGAATGATATGATTTTGACCATTGGCGCAAACGTGTTGAAGAGGAACATGACCGCAAGGCAAGCTGGGATCAAAAACAATGTACAAGTGGTTTTGACGTTGAAAGAGGATTTAGCGAAGCACGGGGCGTATCTTCACGACGACCGCGACATGTCTCAAAAAGAGGTGGCCGATAATTTACGTAAAGTGGGTGTAGAAGTCCCCGTCGAAGACGGGATCAATCCGGAGGATAAAGTGAAATCACAACAAAAGAAACCGTATCGCAACACCACTGGTAAAGCGAAAGATCGCGAACGATTTACTGAAGAAGAGGTGAACGCGTTGATAGACGGCGTTGCAACATACGGGTTAGGAAAGTGGTCGGAAATTCTAACTCAATCGTTTGGGCAATCGGAAAGAACCGGGGTGGATTTGAAGGACAAGTGGCGCAACTTGACGTTGGCCGCGAGTCGACCTCCCGGGTTTACGTTTCGAGTGAGTTACATGAACAAGGAGTTGTTGGACCGCGTACGACAAGTAAAACGTTCAGTGGAAGAGAAGAAGGAAAGAGAAAAAGCGGCGAGACAAGCGGGGCTCAATGGGCGCGGAGATTTGGGAGCGCAAGCTGCACAACAAATACACGGCGATTTGGACTACTAAAGGAGAAATATGAGCAAATTTCATTCGTTTGTAACAGATTTATACAAAAATTCAATTCAATACTGTGTCATACTAATACAACTACTAAATATACACACAAAAACTCCAATAAATCTATCCACTCCTCTAGTTAACCGCGTTCGCTTTCGTCTTCTCTGCAATACTCTCCATCATTTTTTTGAACATTTGCATTTTCTCGTCGGTTAGTCGATATCTCTCTTCAAACTCTCTCTCGCGAAGCGTCAATACTTGATCGAAATACTTACATACGCTCGTCGCCGCGTCTCTACACAACGCCACGCATTCGAACACTTCCATCTCGGTCATTTTCCCACGCATTTTTGTTCCTAACAGTATCGTTTTGTCTTCAGTTTCTTCGTTGATTAAAAATGCGCACGTCATCGACGCTTTCGCTTGTGTTTCTTCCTCTCTCGTTGGGTCGAGCACGAGTGAGAGTTTCCCATCCTCTTCACCAGTTTTCATCAAACACGCGGTCGCGCTGCACATCCATCCTTTCATCTCAATTCCAGATAAGATTAACGCTAAACCACACGCGTTTAACGCGGACGAGAGAAAACTCCCATCGTTATTCAACTCTTGTATGCTCACGATTACACCAAGCGAGGCGTTTTTTTCCAATTCAATAGCCGCCTTTGCGCAGGATTTTATAAACCGTTCCATCGTTATTTCTGTTTCCTTCTCTTCTTTGAGCCGATCGTCGAATTCGTTGGTGGACGAAGAATCGGGAACGAGTTTACAGTAACACTCCACCACTAATCGCTCTCCATCTTCTTTGTTCTGAGAGAGCGACGAGAGGTGCAGCTCTCGCGGGCCTTGAATTCCCGCGAGAACTTTCGTCTCGTCCGAGTGCCATTCGCACGAGGCGTTGGAGCGAGTGATGGTGTTTAAAACGCAGTGCTGGGTGCGCAACGTGTCGAGTAATCGACCGTCTTCGCGAACGACGCGCCCTCGTGGTGCGCTCGTCCGTCTCTTTTCTTCGGGGGCCCTTTTGGGGCTCATTGCCAAAAGCGTCGTCGTCGAGAAAGTCTCTTTAATACGATGATGATGATGATGATGATGATGATGATGCGCTTTTTTTTAAAGCGTCTCGCTTTTTTGTGTGTTGTTGGTAAAGCAAAATTCGGTGTCCAATCCGTTTGCCTACCGCGTAGTACATAGTATTCATTGTGTCGCTTTTGAAAGCCAATACTACGACGACTCAAAAACGTTTGGGTGTTGTTGGTTGTGTGTTGTTGGTACGATGATCGTTTTTAATACAAGTTATCTACGTACAAATGCCCTCCCACGATCGGTTCCCACAGTTGATTGATAAACACCGCCAGCGGTTGCAGGACGGTCCCTATGAACACTTGCGAGAGTAAAAACACGACGATAACGACGACGCCGTTGGCTTTCCCGTTCTCTTCTATGTACCAAGGTCGAGGGTTCTCCCCGTCTTTGTCCGTGTACGGTGTCGACTGGTAGTCGATGAGATTCGGCGACGACGTCTTTTTTCTCCTCCTCTTCTCCTGACCTTCCACGCTCGCGTCTTCGGCCCGCGCGCGAAGTCGTCTCCTTCTCGTTCGGAAACGCAAAGGCGATGCCGTTCCGATTTTTGGTGTTCGCAAAGAAGAAGACGACGACGACGAAGAAGACAACGAAGAAGAAGAGGGGGAAAGAACGCGCGCGCCAGAAGAGGCCATGGAAGAAGAGAGGAGCATCATCATCCGCGGGGCGCTTTTCGTGTCGCGCACTTTTCGTGCGAGAAGCGTTGGTTTTTGCAAGCGCTCCCGGAAAAATGGAGACTCTCGAATTGGAAAATCATCATCAGTCACAAGATACAAAGAAATCTCACATTAAAGTCATTTAAAGCGTCGAGGGCGGGAGCGCGAGCGAGGCGAAAATGAGAGGCAGACTCTTCTCTCCGAGACACCCGTCGTCGTCGTCGCTGTCCTCGAAGGGCGGCGTGCTCCCGTCTTCTTCTTCTTCTTCTTCTTCTTCTTCTTCTTCGAGAGGTAATCGATTCGCGATGCACTTACGATCGAAGGATACTTTACTCACGCTGTCGCTGTTCGCGTTGAGCATGGTGTTGTTCGCTTTGCCGAACTTTTTGTTGAGCGAGGATGCGAGCATGGAGAGTGTTAGTAACGCGAACGCGGTGGAACCAAAGGCGATGGCACACATGGCGCCGCAACACGAAAGAGATAGCGAAGGGAGAACGAGGCCTTCAACGCCTCGACGAGTTTTTTCTTCCCCTAGTGGGAGTTCGAGTCGAAAATCTGGAAGCAATAGCGGCAGTAGCGGCGGTAGTAGTTCGAACGAACAACAAAGAGCCTCGGATGGCGGCATATATAGACGCATGTATAATCTCACCGAACCTGAATTAGACGAAACCATCAAAGGTACTGTTCTCGACGTGAAAGTTACCTTGGACGCGCTCCCGCGGATTGATATCGACCCAAGAGTTCTACCCACTGGATTACACCAACGAGATGCGTTCATCACGCAATCCAACGCTAAGAAATTTCGATTCGAAACGTTACCGAAGAGGTATTTAGCGAGCGATTTCGATGCGATTAAGTTACGGTTTAAAGATGTTGATTCGAAATTGTCGGATTCGAGTTGCGCTTTAGTCGGGTCGAGCGGGAATGTCGTGGGGAGGAATTTCGCGAGCGCGATTGAGTCGCACGATTCGGTGGTTCGACTGAACCAAGCGCCCGCAGATTCGTCTTTAAAAGGTAGTGGTGGTGGGAATAAACACACGCAAACGAAAGATGTCGGAGAGCGGTCTAATTTTAGAGCCTTGTCGAAGCCGTGGATCCACAAGTATTCGCTTCCAGAAAAAGGCGGTTTGTCGCCGGCAGATTTGCCGTTGGAGTGGGGTGCGAATTTAATTTTGACCGGCGCGACGAAAGGTATCACGTTACAATCTTTTGGGTTGGCGCAAGCGTTGAGAGAAAAATGGCGACGAACGGACGTGCAATTAATCATCGTCACTCCGAGGATGGAAGCGGCGGCGAGAGATTTTTTCCAACTGTATCGATGGAAGCTCGAGAAGATGGGTTTTACTTTGAAGACGAAAGGGACGCAGCCGTCGGTTGGATTTGTCGCCGCATTCTCGTTGTTGCAAGTGTGCGATCGCATCTCGTTGTATGGATTCGGTCGAAGCCATTCGGATGGGTCAAAGCTGGAAAAATACAGATACTTTGATTCTGGGAAAGGCCGGTACCCGCCAACGAGGGAAATCGTGAGCACGGGGATGGACGTAGAAGTGGCTATTTTCCGAGCGTTAGCGAGAGAAGAAAAGGTGATCTACTGCGACGACGGCGAGGAAACGACCATGGAATGCGGCACCTTACACTTTCGTAACAAAGTCTTTCCAAAATCATCATCTGCTTCTTCTTCGGAAGGAAGCGACAACGACGATGATGCCGGAGAAGAGGAGGACAACCCCACCGATGACGCCGAAGACGATGCTAACAATAATGAAGAGGAAGACCAAGAAGATACCGCTCCGGAAGAAGAAGAAGAGAGCGAGGATGTACCTTCCAACGGCTGGGCGGATCTCGTGTAAAACAAGGTATAGTAATAGTCAGTAGAATGATAGAATTTTAATTGAAGTGCTCGCGCGTAGTAAATATCTTCAGTTCGAAACTCACGTGTGAACGAACAATAATACGATTTAGAGAGAAGACGACGACATGTCTTCTTCTTCATCGTCATCGAAAGTCAAACTGTACGCGGACCTTGGCAATCGCGCGCGAGTGACTCCCGGTAAAGAGTCCGTCGTGAAATTGGTCGTGTCTCTTGGCGATGCGTATAATCAGACACGAAGCAACGCGCATCAATCACCTACTGCTGCGCTGGGAACAAATCTAAAAAACGATGTTTTCCCGTTCGTTGAAAACATCGAAGTCGAATGGCGAGGGATTGAACGACTGGACCCGGTTTGGGTGCAACCCAGTGGTGCTAGTAGTAGTAGTAGTGCCATACAGAACTCGTTGAAAACTGGTGAACGATTCATCGCGCGTTCGCCACCCGGG
>MDTC01244566.1_pt1 | contig 30563 bp, 31 predicted proteins | sample 811181 | NCBI WGS metagenome assembly MDTC01 (sample SAMN05326644, study PRJNA326480) | marine metagenome | isolation source: seawater | place: Pacific Ocean: North | collected 2011 | reverse complement strand
TACAGTCTGGTGACACTCTGGTATTTACCGAAGCAGCAGCACGGCAAACGTTTAGCCGCCCACCAGCGCGATTCACCGAGGGGTCGCTCGTGAAAAAACTTGAAGAGTTAGGCATTGGGCGCCCTTCAACTTACGCTACTATTATTAATACCGTGCAAGTTCGTGGGTACGCCGAAAAGGGCGAAGGCGAAGGCGTTGAACGTGATGTAATTCTTCTAAAAAACAATGGTTCAGATGTATCTCGCGAGGTTATACAAGAGAAAACGGGGTCTGATAAGGGAAAACTTATCCCTACTTCTATTGGTATGATGATTAGCGACTTTCTGAATGATCATTTTACCCAAATTATCGACTATGGGTTTACGGCAAATGTAGAAGAAGAGTTCGACCAAATTGCAACCGGTGCACTAGCGCGTAACACCATGCTTGAAAAGTTCTACACGCCATTTCATACCCTAATTACTAATTCAGGGGGTATTGATCGCGCCCAGGTAGCAAAAGCGACTCCCGTAGGCACCGACCCTAAAACTGGCAAAATGATTTACGCACGGATTGGTCGCTTTGGGCCAATGCTACAGCTTGGTGAAACCGAAGATGAAGAAAAGCCAAAGTTCGCCCCTATGCCAAAAGGCGCTCGGGTAGATACCGTCACGCTAGAGGAAGCAATAAAGGCCTTTCAACTTCCACGGCTTGTCGGCGAAACCGAAGATGGACTCCCCATTAAAGCGAATATTGGCCGTTTTGGACCGTACATTCAAGTAGACAAACTCTTTGTTAGTATTAAACCCCTCGATCCTCATACTATTTCGCTTGATGAAGCCCGTACGCTTTACGCTGATAAACTAAAGGCTGAAGCCGAAAAAAACATTGCCGATTTCGGCGACGGCCTGAAGGTGCTTAACGGTCGCTATGGACCATACGTTACCGATGGCAAGAAGAATGCCAAAATACCTAAAGACACCGACCCTAAAACAATTACGAAAGAGCAAGCGACTCAAATGATTGCCGAAGCACCTGAGGCAAAAGGGCGTTTTGCGCGTCGCACAGCAACTACCGCAAAAAAGCCAGCCACCAAGGCCAAGAAAACCACTAAATCCCGCAAGAAATAGCTTTTTTATTATAAATATGGTATAATAAGGGTAGTTCTCTTGTGGTTGCGAACGTCGCAAACACCCTACCAACCGAGAGGGGAGAGGATGAATTATGGTATCGCCCTCGGGCTTGAGATACTTGCCGGGTTTATCTTGATAGGCCTGGCTGCAACCATGGCGATCGCGGTGGTGCTATCGTGGTGGTCGACACACGCGGCAGAAATCATGGAGCGAATCCGCGAAGATCGTCACATCAGTACAGCGATTGTCACGGCTATGCTTGCCTGTTCGGTAATCCTGTACGGAATCGCCGAGCTCCTCAAGGGTGAGCGCGAGGAGGGGTATCTCCGCCTGGCCATCGGTGGCGCCCTGAGCATGATCTGCGTCGTGCTTTTCACCACGAGTAACATTACAGACTGGTGGGAGCGCAGACGAGAGCATCGTATTATGGTTCGACACCAGAAGGAGCAAGCAAGGTACCAGCGGCAGACCTTTGTTCCACCGGATGATAATGACGATTTCCTTCAGTCGATTCCCGGAAAGAAGCCGCGGCGATGATCCTGCCCGTGCAGAGGCGCCCCCACCGAACAGGTGGTGCGGCGCCCGCACGCGGCAGGATTTTTCATTTCTTAGCCTACCCGTTATACTGTAAGCATATGCGCTTTAAACACCTAAATGGCTTCACCATCGTTGAACTTATTATTGTCATTACGGTTATTAGCATCCTTGCGCTTGTATCATACTTTGGGTATACCGGCATTCAACGACAAGCCGTCGAACGAACGATACAAAGCGATTTAGATGGCGCCATGACAGGGGTGCAACTTTATTACCGAGATATGGGTGAATACCCAACGTCACTTCCCACTACAATTACCGCCACAAAAGGAAATAGTCTTGAGCTTTCTGTAAGTGAATCCGAACCGTACTACAATTACCTTACCCCTGTACAAAAAGGGGTTCTTTTGCGTGACATCTGCGACGAACAAATCGCAGCAGGGCAGGGGCAAGGACAAAATAACGGCGGGCAAACTATGGACTACGTTGTGCGCTGTGATGTCTGGAACTATAACCGTATGCAGATTGAGGCGTGGCAAACACAACAATGGAACACCCCCGTTACCGAAGCCGCCCTTGTTGACTACGCGAATAGCTATGTAGGGCATGACCAACAATATAATCCCAACGCAACGGAGGTAGTGCGCGACTTCTACCTTGACATGGTTGACACCTATAAACGCCGCGGGGGCTCATTCCCTATACAAAGTTTTTGGGATTATTGGGCAGCCCCCGGTAATGGCGGTGTAATGGAGGAGGCGTTACCCACCCCCACACTGCAAACCTATTTCTGCATTGAGGGGACTTCGGAGAACTATTCAGACATTATTTGGCACTTCACCAACGATATGCGCCTCAGTGAGGGTAGCTGTTAGCCTCCTATACCACATACTGTGGATAACTAAACTGTAATACCACTATATACAGTGTGTGTCTATTTCATGGTATAATGAATTAACCAAACAAATTCTTTGACATTATTTACATAATCTTGTATAATGATACAAAGCATTTGTTAAAACCAGTAATATCCTAAGGTGTGGACAGGAAGAAAGACGGAGAACATGACGGAAACCACTGAAGTGAAGCAGACCCTCGACATCGAAAAGGGCGTCAGCGACATTATTGCCCTTATCGACCAAGAGCGCGAGCGCGAAATTATTACTCGCCGCTTTGGCTTGTATGACCGCCGAGAAACACTTGAGCAGATTGGTGAGCTCCTTGGCATCACCCGAGAACGCGTTCGTCAACTTGAAAAGGCTATTCTTATCCGTCTTAAAATAGCCGCCGAGGAAGGAAAAACCGAGACTGTTGGCGTTCTTGAAAAGACCTTTATCCGCACCCTTAGTGAAATGGGTCGCGCCGCACGGGTGCAAGACCTTGCCGATAAGCTGTATGATAAGCCTACGAATCAAATGGAACGTGCCCACGTTGCCTTTATCGCTACCCTCGCTCCTGGCCTTACCGTCATAGACGAGAACGACAATTATTTCCAAGCGGTTGCTATTGCTGACTACGGCGATGAAAAAAAGCTAAAAAGTCGTATAGACGAAATCGTGAAAGTAATTAAAGAGGCCAAAGAACCGCAAACCGTTGACCAGCTTTTTGACAAACTACGCTATGAACACCCATCACAAGTAGCTGCGCTTGCAAGTATTAGCAAGCTCCTCGCACATCTACGCGACCTCTGGGGTCTTGCAAAATGGCCAACCGTTAACCCAAAGAATATTCGTGATAAAATCTACGTTATTTTGGCGGAAAACGGCAAACCGCTCCATTTCTCAGACATCGCAAAATCTATTAAAGACAGTTCTTTTAAGCGCAAAGATGTTACCACTCAGGCAATTCATAATGAACTTATTAAAGACAAGCGCTTCGTCCTTATTGGCCGTGGTATCTACGCTCTTGATAACTGGGGATACAGTAAGGGGACAGTGAGTGATATTATCACCCAGGTGCTAAAAGACTCCAACGAACCTCTCCACCGCGACGAAATCGTTAAACGAGTACTCAAAAGCCGCCAAGTAAAAGAGACGACCATCTTGCTCAACCTTCAAAGCAAGAACCAATTCAAACGAGTTGCCAAGGCAACCTACACGCTCGCTGAAGAAGTGTAGTCGCCCCATACCCCTTACGCTTGCGTATACTAGCTGAATAGGTGATACTTGTCTCATAAGGCATACCCTTCGAACCTTCTAGTTAAAGGAGAATCATGTCCGAGAACAGCAGCCTTGTTGCTGGTGCACGACGCGTGCACAACGAATACAGGAGATCCCGGGGGGAGGGAATGACACAAAAGTTACGACACGACGTCGGGCTTCCCTCGATCGTCACACTTGAGAGTGCCGCCGAAGGCCTCTTGGGAGACCCCAGCGGAATGGAGGATATACTCAAAAGGGGCGAGAACGCCACCGAAGAGTCAACCCTCGACCTTCTCTATGAACACCTCACTACCATCCTGCGCGCACGGCTCTTTAAGCTTGTAGCGTGGGCGGCACCTCAGTACCTCGAGGCTCGCAGAATGCAGTTCGATGAAATTGAGACACCACTCAACACCCTGCTCAGGTACATGGTACAGGGATCCGGGGTGATACTCTCCCTCAGCGAAGCACGCACTATCACCGAGGGCATCAACCTTCTCAACCAGTGGAAGGGCGTTAGAGTTCTTGGGGAGAACGATGCAGTCGAGGTAGCCTTCGAGCTCCTGTCGTCACTCACGTACGAGCGGCCTGGCACGCCCCATGGCACTACCGTGCGTCAAGGGCTAATACCCGAGAAAAACGCACAGGGCAACATCGTCCTGCGGTTCGTGCCAGTGCAGCTGCAAGAGCTCTACTGACAGCACATCTCCACTGTACCCGCCCGCCCCCAGAAGAGCCCGTCACCCGACTGACGCATCGCTCACCGGTGGCGGGCTCTTCTTCGTTTATGGAAGGGTTGTATTTTTAAAATAAATATGGTATAATAATAAGATGAAGCGCCTCTAATATTGCCTTAAAACACCAGAGGTGAGAGAATAGAGGCAGGTCATTTATGGAAATAATAGGCGCAATTTTTAATTTCTTCATGCAATGGTATATTTGGATACCTATTGTTCTCATACTTGCATTTCTTACTTGGCGTAATTATCGCCGCGCTGAAGTGGTAAATATCCCAGAAGGCGACCTGCTGATACTTGAAATTCCTAAAACGAACGACAAGAAAGAACTTGCCGCCGAGCAAATGTTTGCAAGCCTTCACGGCATTCTGCGCGATAAAACCGAGCTTCGCGCCAATGGGGGAGTGCAAGAACATCTTAGTTTCGAATTTGCGTCGGTAAACGGACAAATTCGTTTTTACGTATGGGTACCCCGCACCCTGCGAAGCTTCGTAGAAAGCCAGATCTACTCCCAATATCCAACCGTCCAGATTCGCGCCGCCGACGAAGACTACGTCACTCACGAACGCGAGCACGGTGTTGTTTACACTACCGAAGTAACCCTCACCGACAACGAAGTGCTGCCAATAAAAACCTTCCAAAGTTTCGAGGTAGACCCCCTTGCTGGTATTACCGGCACCCTAGCGAAGCTTGAAACCACTGGTGAAGAAATTTGGGTACAAATGCTTGTACGGCCTGTCGCCGATGATTGGCACAAAACCGCCGAGCGGTGGATAAACAACCTACGGGCTGGCAAGGGGAGTGTCAGTGTAAAATCTATCGGCTGGCTTCCGCAATTATTCGAAGCCCTCTGGCGCCCACCTGAGGCAGGTGAAAAAACAACGACAACGAAAGAACTTTCCGACCGCGACAAGACGCGGATCACCGAAGCCGAGAAGAAGGCAACAAAACTAGGCTACGAAGTAAAAATTCGCATCGCCTACCTAGGCGATAGCCAAGTGCACGCGCGACAGCAAATGCAAGCAATTGTGGGTACCTTCAAGCAATTTAACTCTACCAACCTTAACGGCTTCAAGGCAAGTAGCGGTAGTTTTAACAAAGAAAGCCTTGTCCCTTATCGCCAGCGCACGTTCACTAGGGGTGGCTATATACTCAACATCGAAGAGCTTGCGAGTGTCTACCACCTGCCACACACCAACGTTGAAACACCCAATATCGTTTGGGCGAGTAGCAAAACAGCCGAACCGCCCGCAAAGCTTCCTATTATTACCGGCAACCCAGCTGTCGACGAAAACATTAGCGCCTTTGGGCTTACTAACTTCCGTGGTATCAATCACCAGTTTGGCATGTTGCGCTACGACCGCTCACGGCACGTCTATATTATTGGGCAAACCGGGGCAGGAAAGTCAGGGCTTTTAGAGCTTTTTGCACTTAGTGACATCTTCCATAACCAGGGCTACGCCATTATCGACCCGCACGGCGACCTTGCCGTCAATAATATGCGCTTTATTCCCGGTAGCCGCACGCAAGATGTCGTGTACTTTAACCCTGCAGACACTGCGTACCCAGTTGGGTTTAACCCCCTTGAAGTCACTAACCCCGACCAAAAGAATAATATTAGCTCCGAAGTAATCGGCGTACTGAAGCGAATGTTCGGCGAAAGCTGGGGGCCTCGGCTTGAATATATTTTACGGTACACTATTCTAGCGCTTCTTGATCGGCCGTCGACCACTATGCTTGATATTTCACGTATGCTGACCGATAAGAAGTTTCGTAAAGAAACCTTAAGCTACTGTAAAGACACCGTTGTACTGCAGTTCTGGAATGTCGAATTTGCCAGCTGGAACGATAAGTTCCAAGCCGAAGCGATTGCACCGGTACTTAACAAGGTAGGGGCATTCACCGCTAACCCAATTATTCGTAATATCATTGGCCAGCCAAAATCCACCTTTAACATTCGCCAAATCATGGACGAAGGTAAAATCCTTATCGTCAACCTTTCAAAAGGGCTCATAGGCGAGGACAACGCCTCTATTTTGGGCTCATTCTTGGTAACAAAAATTCAGCTTGCCGCGATGAGCCGTTCCGATATACCCAACATCGCCGACCGTCGGCCTTTCTACTTATACGTAGACGAGTTTCAAAACTTCGCTACAGATTCGTTCGCAACAATTCTTTCAGAGGCACGGAAATACGCCCTTAACCTTACCGTAGCAAACCAGTACATCTCACAGATGAACGAAACGGTACGTGACGCGGTATTTGGCAACGTGGGTACTATGATATCCTTCCGTGTTTCAGCGGACGACGCGCCAATCCTTTCCAAGCAGTTCGAGCCCCAGTTTGAAGCCGGCGACTTACTGCAGATGCACAACCGCCACTTCATCATTAACATGGTGATTAATGGTGAAAAAGCACCGGCATTTAGCGCGACAACCCTCAAGCTACCTCCTGAGCAAATAGATAACACAGGCCGCATTATCGAAAACTCCCGCCGTAACTATAGCCGTAACCGCGCCGAGATTGAGCAAGAAATCAATGAACTCATGAAAATGCCGGCAACACTTCACCCACAAACAAACCCTAGTGCAGAAAAGAATACCTCATCGGCAGCGCCTATCACGCCAGCCCAAGCGAAACTATGGCCTATAGACGCCGGCGCAAAAGCAGTCGAGAACCTTATTGAAGCGCCTGAAGCAACGGGGGAATCTGCTACTGAAAACAGCGCCGAAGCATTCGGCAGCACCACTCCGCAGCCCGAAGTACCTGCAAAGAAAAAACGCAAACGAACACGAAAGCGTAAGAAACCAGCCACCGCTGCGGCCGAAGACAAGCCAACTGAATCGTAAGCAGTTTGACCTCGATTTCTCACTGTCGTATAGTAATGAGTAATGCAGTGGGCACACAGAAAAAACAGCGGCTTTACCATCGTCGAGCTCCTCATCGTCATCGTGGTGATTGCTATTTTAGCCGCGATAACGATTGTGGCATACACGGGTATACAAACGCGTGCTCGCGACGCATCGCGAGATAGCGCCGCCGACACCATCATGAAAGGTCTGGAACTATACGCTGCTGATAATAGCGGACAATACCCGAATGTATGTGCCGGAGGTGTCAACTCTGGGTGCGATGCAGCGCTCTTAGCATCGGCACTAACCCCCACGTACATCTCGTCTATACCCTCGGACCCAGACTCAAGTAAAGTACTTAGCTACGTTATAAGCTCGGGCTTCACTGGGTATGGTCTCTACGTTCGCTACGAGGCAAAAAACGCCTGTAAATTCTTAGGGGGTACTAACCCAAACTCCGGCTGGTGGGGTAGTAGCGTCCCCGCATGCTAATATGCTATACTAACGACATAATTAACAATTCGCGTATCCAGAGTGCAGTAAGAGATCTAGCTCGATGACCTGCCGGCAACCATTCCACACATGGAAACGGTGCCCCTTCTAGCCCTACGCAGGGGAAGATAACCACAGCCGAAAACTCCTTTCGCGCTCTTCCCTTACGCCAAACCGGCACGGAAGATACGCAGAAAAAGGAGTATTTTTTATGTCAACCTACCGCACCGCCGAATCTGTATCGCCAAAGCATCCTGATAAAATCTGCGATCAAATATCTGACGCTATTCTCGACGCACATCTGAAAGAAGATCCCTACGCTCGCGTGGCAGTAGATGTTGCCGGTGGACACGGCACTGTGTTCGTTACAGGTGAGGTCACCTCTAAGGCCACCTCTATAGACGTACCAAGCATTGTACGGCGTTTAGCGGGTGATGTAGAGGTTATCGAACATATTTCTGCCCAAAGCCCTGAAATCGCCCAAGGGGTAAACACCGGTGGGGCAGGGGACCAAGGGATTATGGTAGGATACGCTTGTAATGAAACGCCAGAATTCCTCCCGCTTGAGTACGTCCTCGCTCGAAATCTTAACAAATTTTTATATAAACGCTGGCCGTACGACGGAAAAACCCAAATCACCCTAAAAGAGGGGAGGATAGCGGCCATCGTAGCAAGCTTTCAGCACGCCAAGAAAGCTGAGCTGCGCACTGCAGTAGAGAAGTGGCTTGCCCGGGAGCCCCTTGCCTCTACCTGCGCAGACACCGTTTTTCACCTAAACCCCGCGGGGGATTGGGAAGTAGGAGGCTTCGACGGCGATGCCGGCCTTACTGGACGTAAACTCGCCGTCGATAATTACGGCCCCCGTGTTCCATTAGGGGGTGGCGCCTATAGCGGCAAGGATGGTACAAAAGTCGACCGATCGGGCGCGTACATGGCACGTGCCATTGCCGTGGATTACCTAGAAAAACGGCAGGCAAGCGAGGTGTACGTGCACCTTGCCTACGCTATCGGATACCCAGAGCCTGTAGAGGCAACGGTGACTATTGATGGTCTTCAAGAGCCTGTTAAAGGCTATACTTTGACACCAGAGGCAATTATTACGGCCCTCGAGCTACGGAAGCCGCAGTTTGAAAAGCGAGCGCGATACGGACACTATTAACAGTTCATGATTTTTTAAAAAATAATCCGTATACTATATACCACTATGACCAAGAAAAGCATATGGACAGTCGAGCGAATTACTGAAGGAATCAATCGCTTCATCAATGAAGAACGTCGCGAACCGACCGCACGCGACTTTGATTTAAGCCCCTATCTCCCAAGCGCACGACAAATCCAAAGAGCCTACGGCGGGTTACCGGCATTCAGAAAGCTCATTAACTTAGAGAATACCGACTACACAAGGGGCGCACTAAGAAAAAGCATCGCCACAAAAGGCTATTCTGACGGCCTCGCCGCCGAAGAAGCCCTAGAGGTGCTTCTTACAAGGCGATACGGTGAACCCTACGTCCACACACAGAAACGGTACGGCGAACACAAGAAAAATCGTTACGACTTTTTTATTTATCATAAAGATGGATACTTTGCAGTTGATATCTTTACTACAAATCGCCCTGCATACATCGCAACAAACGTACGCCATAAAATAGCCAAATACAAGGAGCTACCCTCATCACTCACGGTGTACTTTGTAGTCAACGGTAACTACACTGATGATGATATAGCTTTAGCAGCTAGGGCACTACCGACTTTAAAGTTATACCCAAATATGCATATTCTCACCGTACAGGGCCTTTTAGAAGCTATTGATCATTTAGAGCCCTTAGCAATACCCACAGGGTTTCGTAGTAGTTTTGGTAGTTAGTTCGTAAAATAAAATAGAACATATTTAGAACATAAGCAATTGCAATAAAACGAAGCACGATTTACCATACATCAACCGAGTTCCAACCCGAAAGTTTACACATAAATAGGCGAGTTGAAAGCGAATAGGTAAATTAAAGATTTTTTAACCGTACAAAAAAAGGCGAGACAATAAAACAAATAAGGGTTACACAGATTGTCATGCAATAGACTTAACGTCTGAAAATATATCTTTTACGTCATACATATATACAAAATAAGATGAGTACACATACGTCTATGTTCACCCCTACAGGGGAGTAACTGCTAATACAGGTTAATATTCCTCTTACCAGTAACCCGTTCATCAAAATAATTAACGGTACGTACGCGCCACCCTCCGGTAGCCTGGACATACGTGAAAGCATTGTTGTATATTTTGTCATAAGCAACAAGTTATCCACACTCCAAGTATCGTATTTGCTTTTTCCACAGTTTGAGTATACAACTCTCCCACCACCCCACTTCTCCACTTTTTGACTTTCACCTACTTGTATATTTTAATATACTTTTTTCGGCGATACAAACAATAAGAACAAAAATAGAACATCGAGTAGGCAAAGGAGGAGAGGGGAAGAGAAGCGCTTTTAGCACCCAGCCATGCTTGGTGCTAGTTATCATCCCTACGCCTTATCGATACGCAGCCCGCCCTTCAACACGCACATCAATATACTCAGGCGCCTGGCCGTGTTCTTGTAGATACTGTAAGGCACGCTGCATATCCTCGGCTTGCTCCCCCGCTCCCCTGTCGATTGAAAGCTTCACGCGGGTTGTCGTTGCGGTAACATAAATATCCATCTCCCTAGTGGTGTCTTGTGGAAGCACTGCCCTAGAAACAACGTACCCCCTCTCCCCTACTTCGGTGACAATTTTTCCGAGAAATGCCAGAAGGCGGCTTCCAGCAACAACTATCCCCTGCTCTGGACGAACACCACTCTCGTCAACTACCTGTACGTCAGGAGCGGCGTAATAGTTACGCTCAAACACTACCCCGCTTGCATCAACATAATACTGTTGTCCATGTATCTGCCACCCAGCAACGGGGGTACGAAAGGTTACCGAAAAGTCCGCCTCGGCGATACCAGGACTCCCTTTGAGGGTAATTGCCTCAAGCTCTGGTAATTGGGCGGCAGCGAAGCTATTAAGTGACTCCTCGTTAAGAAGAAACTTCAACCGCTGTGCGGGATTAAGAAGAAAATAGCGATGCACAACTTCCTCGTATCGAGCCGATTCAAATGGAGCCGCTAGCTGTTTCGTAGAACTTGTAATATGCACCTGAGCAATAAGCTGCCACAACAAGAGTGACAAGAAGACAACCACACCAAATACGATTAATAGGGTACCCCCAAGCTTTCGACGCTGTCTCGTAAGCGTGTGTGCTTTTTGTCGTTCAGAGTCATCATGCGTAGCGTGCTTATAGCTGCTTAGCGTCTGGTTTCGGCGATACTGCCCTGAAGCCAAAGGTACGCGATTAGTAGACTCACCCGAAGAAGCTACCCGGCGACGGCGCGGGGTGTCCTCGCCAGATGAGTGAGAGCGCTTTGAAAACATGGTTATGCTTATTATACCTTACTTACTGTACGTCGACAGGATAAGCTTAGCCATATCCGCTGCGGCATGGGGTTTGGCAAATTTTCCAAAACGTTTCGCCATAGCGCGCGTCGTCTTGGCATCCGACAGATAAAACTGTACGGCATTGAGCAAAAGTGAGGTATCCTCTATCATTTCATCCTCGTCAAGCACAAGTGCCACCTGCGCATCACCATAGACAGCAGCATTTTTTAACTGATGCCCGCCCGTTAACGCCGCATTCGGCACCAGAATGGTGGGTTTTGCTAGCGCCGCAAGCTCTAGGATGGTCGTTGCTCCAGCCCTGGTTATGACAATATCCGCCGCGCCAAGTAGCCGTGGCATATTATTGATAAACGCATGTAACTGGAAATTTTTTGTATCACTAGGAAACTCCTTACGTAGGCTTTCGTAGTGGCTCGCACCAGCAACAAGTACCACGGACAGCTTCTCTTTAAGCTTTGGTAACACCGAGACAACCGCATTGTTAAGCCGATACGCGCCCAACCCCCCTCCTGTCACCACAAGAAGTGGTTTGTCGGGGTCTACACCCCACTCTTCTTTCGCTTTTCGCTGTTCGTCTGCGGTGTACGGATGGAATGCGTCGTTAATAGGGATCCCTACGTAGTGGCTTTTTTCTTTTGGATATTGATAATATTCCAGTGGCGCCCCTGTTGCAATAGCCGTTGCCCACTGAGATAGAATGCGGTTTGTCAGGCCAGGGTGAGCGTCAGAATCATGGATAACAAGAGGTATTCGTAGTACATGAGCCGCTATACCCACCGGAAGGCACACGTACCCCCCTTTCGTAAAAACAATATCAGGCCTCCACACCACCAATTTATAGAGGCTCTGGAAGAACCCACCGACTACCTTGAAGAAATCAACTATGTTCTTTCCCATAAGCGACGGCCACAAGAAATGCTGTAGTAGTGTTAGATGATGATACCGACGCAGTTTGCCTGCCACGACCGTATCTACCGGAATCGTGTCGTCATACGCGCCTACTATCGAACGCGCCTGAGGAGCAAACTTTGTATCGCACCAAAAGCGAAGCTCAACATCAGGCTGAAGCTGGCGAAGCTCTCTAAGAACTGCGACGACCGGCGTAACGTGTCCGCCCGACCCCCCGCCGACTGCGAGAATTTTCATGGCTTGATACCTCCTTTATTCGTGATGGATGAACGGTATATCGTGATAACTGATATACCAGCCCAAGGGCAGCGGTCATAAACAGCATACTTGTGCCCCCATAGCTAAGAAGTGGTAGGGTTATTCCGGTAAGTGGGAAAATACCAATCATAGCGGCTATATTAAGAATAACATGTGCCGCCAGCCAACCGAAGACACCAGCAACCAAAAGTTTAAGCCGTAAATCTACAAGGAAGTCCATTACCCTTAAAAGCCGCATAAGCAGCGCGACAAACACGGCTATCAACGAGACTGTTCCGATAAATCCAAATGTTTCACCGATAATCGCAAAGATTGAGTCATTCATCGACTCTGGGAGATATCCAGAGGCCTGAACGCTACTCCCAATGCCCACACCAAATGCGCCGCCGCTCCCAAGGGCAATTTTAGCTTGCTGGATATGATACGACTCATCGTCGCTTGTAGAGGTGCTGTCCCCTTGTAGATACGTCATAACCCGCTCTACGCGGTGAGGCGAGGTGAAAATAAGCAGTAGCCCCGCAACCAGTAGAACGGCACCTAAGGCGAGGATAATCTTCTTGTTTATGCCCGCCACATATAGCATAGTTGCGACAATCGCTGTTAAAGAGATACCCGTGCCGAGATCGCGCTGTATAACAATCACCACAAGCATAGCAAGGCCGGTAATCGCCGCCACTGGAAGTAATGTCCCCTGTACGTCATTTATCTTCCCGTCCTTCGCTCGCACACCCAAAAAAACCGCCAGATACAGTAATAGGCCAAACTTAAGTATCTCAGACGGCTGGATACTTCCTAACGGGCCTAGTTCAATCCACCGCGCCGCGCCGTTTGTAGCCTCGACGGCCCCAAACCAGTACGCAAGAGCAAGCCCAAACGAGGCGATAAACCCCACCCAAAGCACCTTCGTACCGTGCTTTAATACCCAGTTATACGGTATTGACGCCATAGCAAAAAACGCCCCAAGCGCTAGGCCAAAACTAACAAGCTGCTTAATGAAGAAGTAATTATCTGAGTACGCATAATCGTATATAGCGTTCATGAGATTTGCCCGCTGCGGCCCAATAGCGTAAATAATCAACAACCCTACAAGCATTAAAATGAGGGTGAACACAAGAATGAGTCGATCGGGGTGATGTTTGCGTACCACCCCTTCAGCCTGAGCCGTGCGCCGCTCGCGCATGCCCGCTCTTGTCATTACGAAACAATTCCCCCAGCAAGAGCTATAAGTACACCCACAAAGGAAGTGACCGCTGCAATAACCCAAAAGCGCATCGTCACCTTCGTTTCCGGCCAGCCGATTGCTTCTAGATGGTGATGAATTGGTGCGGAAATAAACACTTTTCGCTTAAATAGTTTCTTACTGAGAATTTGAATGAGGCTCGAGCCGGCTTCAAGTACAAACACCAGCCCAATGATAGGCAAAATAAAGAGTGAGTCTGTAAGCATAGCGACAACGCCCAAGGAGGTGCCTAACGCAAAGCTCCCAACATCACCCATAAAGAACCGTGCCGGATAAATATTAAACCACAGATAACTCAGTAACGCCCCTACTACAGTAAAGCAAAATCCTGCCATAAGTGCGTTTCCCTGCATAAGTGCAATAACCCCAAAACTTCCAAAAGCAATCGCCGCAAGTCCCCCGGCAAGCCCATCAAGCCCATCGCTAATATTCACCGCATTACCCGTGGCTACAACGACAAAAGCAAACAATGGAACAATCAGCCAGCCCAGATTCCATTCGCCAATAAAGGGCACCGTTACAGCAGTGACATCAAGCCGATTGAAGAAATACCACCCAAGTACCACACCAATTCCAGTAATCATCAGGAATTTCAACTGCGAGCGAAGCCCGGCAACACCCTTACCTTTACCGCGAATATTGATAATATCGTCAATAAGCCCCACTACCGCCCCACCAGCAAGCGCTGCAAGCGGTAGCCAAGTTTCACGCCTATCAAGGTTAAAACAAATAGTAACTACCACAATTGCTAGTACAAACACCATCCCTGCCATAGTAGGAATATTGCGCTTAAATTTATCAGCATGAAGCTTTGTAAACACCTTAAGCTGCTCACCAGTGGTGCTCTCTGTACGCTGGCGTTTCCAAAACTTATATCGGTACGCGACAAAGGTGTACACTGGCGTCAGGAGCATCGCTAATAGGAACGCGAGTACACTCAGAATAAACGTCCTAAGGATTGCGTCGTTCAAGGCTTCAGTGACAAGTTGCATGGGTGGTTATCCTTTCGGTTGAATCTTTAGGTAGTCAATCATCCAGTTTGAAATATCAGTAAATATCGGCATTGCATCGGAGGCACCACCAAAGGTTTTATCTTTGCCTGATACCGCTACCATTATGACATACTCTGGCGTATCTGTACCCCCGTATCCCAAGTAACTTCCGATCGTTTCCGTATCGCTGTAGCCACCCGGCACTGCCACCTGGGCAGTACCCGTCTTCCCACCGATACTATAGCCGGGCTTGTCTTGGGCTGCAAACGCCTTGCTACGAGCCTCCTCCATCATTGCACGTACGGTTGCTGAAGTTTCGGCCGAGACAACCCCCGTGCGCACTGGGGCGGCTTGATCGTCGGCCTTATATTCGCCGTCTACCATTGTGCCGCTTATAATAGTTGGTGTATAAAAATTACCCCCGTTGACTATAGCACTAAACCCAGTTACCACCTGAAGCATCGTTGCGTTCATACCTTGACCGAAAGTAATATTGGCGTATTTAACTTCATTCCCTTCAGTTGAATCAGGCGAGGCTAGCGTCCCAGGGGCTTCATTGGCAAGTTGAATACCCGTCAGCTGGCCCAACCCAAGTCTATCGTGAAAATACTCATACATAGTAGTACGGGCGCCCTGGTTAATACTACTTCCGTCACCAAGACGCTGGCCAATAGTGACAAACCCCGTATTTAGTGACCACTCAAGAGCAGTTTGGATAGTAATATTCCCCGTAATACCCTTGGTATAGTTTTGAATCGTCCACTGGCCAATCACGATGCGGTCAGTGTTAGTAAAGGTGGTATCTGGCCTAATAGCGTTCTTATCGAGGCCGGTTGCAAGGGTGTAGGTTTTCAACACCGACCCTGGTTCGTAGGGGGTTGAAACTACGGCATTATTAAATAGTGCGATGTCTTCTACCTTGTAATATTCGGCGGGGTTATAATCGGGTAGGTTCGCCATTGCAAGCACGCGACCGGTATCTGGATCCATCACTACTGCGCTTGCAGCATCAGCCCCTGTGCGTTCGGCGCCCGATGTTAGCGCCTCTTCAACTTTTGCCTGTATATTTCTATCAATAGTAAGTACAACATCATCCCCGTCTTGGGCCTGTTCGCGAACATTTCGATCTCCAATGGTGAGCGGCACGTCACTCACATCTGTCACCGTTTCAAGTCGCCCGTCTACCCCCTTCAATGCCTCGTTCATGTAGCCCTCGACTCCGTAGTTGCCAACACCCTCGGCATTTACAAACCCAAGCAGTTGAGAACCCAGCTGACCCTCTGGGTACACACGCTGCGAAACCGCAGTAAAGCCAATGCCCGTAAGGTCGTGCTCTTTTATCTTCTCCGCCTGTGTGCGAGTAACACGAGTGGCAATTATCTGATATCGTGTTTTAGTTTGCGCAAGCAGTTCCTCAAAGTTTTCGCGCACATTTCCGCCGGCAACCTCTTTTAACACCCTAGCCGTTTCGTCAACATCGGTAATAATAGCCGGGTCTGCAAACACAGTGTACACCGTTTCGTTCAATACAAGTTTTACCGGCTGGTCACCATTAAATGCATAGACCTCTCCACGTTGGGCGGGAAGAAGCTCACGCTTAACTTGCTCTGCCTGTGCGAGATCGGTGTAATACGAGTGTTGGATAATTTGCACATAAAATAAGCGGCCAACAAAAACGGCCGCTATCACTAAAACAAGCCCCGCTAATATCCGAGATCGGCTTCCTTTTAGTAAATTCAATTTCATATACTCACTATTCTTGTACGTATTGGGTCGATGCCGGAGTGGTCATTTCGCGCGCCACGCTGCTATTCTTGATGGTCTCAAGGGCGGTAAGACGGGCGCTCTCAATCTCTAGTTCGCCCTTTTCAGTGGCGAGTTCAGCAATTTGACTGTCAATCTTTTGCGCTTCGTAGTCGTACCCCGTGGTGCGTGTTGCCTGGGTGACGTAGATCAAACCAAGGACAATAATCATAAGGGCAACCAGTACCGTATGAGCGACTGGCCCAAGTTTGACTGCCGACTGATAGCGCGTCGTGTTTTGGTTACGCGACCAGTTTTGCTGTCGGCGATTTACATAATAATTTGTTTGTTGTGACATGTGGTGGTTTTTTGTGTTTGATGTTTTTATTTTTTGGTGGCACTCGCTCGTTTTGAACGAGTGCCGAAAATGTGTACTATTTTACACGAACCGCTACGATTTGTGGTTGGTCGGTGTATTGTACAGGAATGTGTACTGGCATTGTGGTGGTGCCCTTTCCTTTTTTGTTTATTTTTTCACAGCAACCCGAAGCTTTGCGCTTCGTGATCGCGGGTTGTGAACATCGTCAGTGGCTCCTGAAATCGGTTTTTTGGTAAGTGGGTGTAACTCGGCCTCTAGGCCATTTTCAACCTGTTCCTTAAAGAAACGCTTTACCAGACGGTCCTCAAGGCTATGGAAACTTATCACCCCTACCCTTCCCCCTGCACGAAGCAGTGTTGGAAGCAGCGGTAATGTTTCCCGTATTTGCCCAAGTTCGTCATTGACGGCAATGCGGAGCGCTTGAAAGGTACGCGTGGCTGGATGGATTTTCCCTATCCTTCCCCGATAGTGCTGCTTGATGAGTGCGGCAAGCGTTTCCGTATCGTTATATGGTCTATTCGCTACAATTATCTCGGCCAAGTGTTTTGCTTGGGTGTACGGCTCTTCGCCATAGTCGTGGATAATTGTGGCCAGTTCACTCACAGATGATTGCAAGATAAGCTGTGCGGCAGTAATACCGTTTCGCCGATCCATGCGCATGTCAAGTGGACCATTGTGTGAGAAGGAAAACCCTCGTTCGCCCTGATCGAGCTGTGGTGACGACACCCCCAAATCAAGCAGGACAACGTCGAATGTACGACCCTCTTCGGAGAGCTGCCGGGCGGCAGATGCGAAATCGGTGTGCAAAAGACGTACGCCTTGGTCGGCTAGGTGTTGAAGATGCGTGATCGCATATTCATCCCTATCAACCAACACGCTATCCGTGTAGTTATGTGTTAGGTTTAGCACAGCGCTTGCATGGCCAGCATACCCTGCAGTTAAGTCTAAATATGACTCACCTTTCTGGGGTGCTAATTCGCGAAGCGTTGCATCGAGTAACACAGGAACGTGATGTGGTGGATGTACTGTACTCATCTTCCGTATTATACCATTTTGTAGAATGCGGAAGCTCGAGATATACTGCATATCTCGATTCATTTCCTCGGAATATCACTAAAATAAAGTTCTTTATTTTAGCGGTCTTCTCTCGGAAATTCTCGAGATCACCTAATCGATAATGAAGCTGTTTGTTTTCGCAAGGTGTGTTTGTTTTTGTAAAAGTCGTGTCACTGCCGTAACGGGGGTGTTAAAAAAACACTCATACCCTAGCGGTGACGAGTTGAGAGACTTATGTGAGGTGGAGTTTTGGGAGGTGTGTTTTTGAGGAAGGTACAACGGATGTTTACTGTGTTCCGCAGGCCACGCCTCATTACCGAATAGTTGATCTCGAGAGAGTTCGTTCTCGTTTTTCGTATTGTTAAAGAACCGACATTACATTGAATGGGTTCGGTCTAATCTGTCGTTTCTGATTCTCCAGCCATAAGGCGCCAGTACTTCCCTGCTCGTACCGCCACAACGTCGCGCGTTATTCCGGCATAGTCAAGCAAGTGCTGCTCTACCGTAATACGACCCTGCTTTTGGTCAAGCTCGGCTTCCGTCTTTCCGCGGCGAAACTGCACGTTCACGTCGGCGATCTTTTCATCCAAGATGCTCCCGCTGGCGTTAAGTGCCGGTTCAACTTCGTCTTCCCATACGCTTTTTGCGTAGAGATGAAGATAGCTACCAAACCCTCGGGTTACCACAACGCCAGTAAGAAATTCTTCACGAAGCTCTGACGGTATCGTCAATCGACGCTTGTCGTCAAGCTTTCGTTCAAAATAATCTACTTTTGCCACTTGGTTTCCTTTAAGGGGTGCTAGAGTTATTTTTTAATGTAATTGGTGTTTGTCTTAGTGGAGCTTTTCCGTACCACTGGCTTTACTATACTACCCACTTCTACCCACTACAACCCCCAATTTTGACATTTTTCATAAACCTGTTAGTTTATCCACAGAAATGGGGAAAACCCTTATAGCGCACAGAGGTAAAAACTAAAAACATCCCATTCGGGATATTTTTATCACAACAGTACCCTGGCCTTTTGCTTGCTAAGAAGCTAGAAGCTTTCTAAGATAGGTTATCGAGTCGTGTAGGGTTTCAACCACCGCAACTGGTTGCGTATATTCTGGGATCCCTTTAGAAACCGTAACGCTCTTCCCTGTTACAAGCACGCCGTAACACTGTGCTGGCAGGTGGACGAACGCCTCAGGCTTATCATCATCAAGTGTCACCCATTCAACATACCCACCGCCTAGTTCTTGTGGAAGCAAAAACCTTCCATCAGACTGCTGCCAAGCACCTATAACCCTCCCTTTGTCAGGAGTGTTTGTGCTTAACATCGGAAGCTCGTCCACAAAGCCGGCTAATTCCACTTTTAACAGTTGGTCTTCAGGAAGCCCATACGTAACAATACCCGCGCTCCACTCTGGCTTACTTTTTGCAAACACTATTCGTTCGACCGCACCTTCAAGCCGAAAGTCTTCAGGCTGTGTAGCTTTTTTCAGCGCCGTGATGTAGTTGGTATATTCCTGTTTTGTAAGATGCTCCCGCAAAAACCGGAAGATAAAAAAGGATGTCCCAGCTTTTATATTTCGAGCACTTTCTCGTAGGGCGTGCTTGGCTATACGCGGGTGTAACGTCGTAATTAAAGCGTAGGACACTTCTTCGAGCTTGCGTGTGTCAAACAGGGTTCGGTCTAAATCAATCGCCTGAAACACCCGCCTCGACTTACTCATCTCGGTACATCCGTATAATATGCTTCGCAACCGCCTCGGCGTCGTGACGAATAAGAGAGCGCTTACCAATAAGCGTATCCGCACCACTGGCCGTTGCCATCTTCCCTAAGAAATCGCCCCCTATCGCTCTGTAATGTTGCTGCGCAAGGATATCGCCGTCAACTTCAGTCACATAGCCACCCTCAGCCTTATACAGTGCAGCAACTTCGGCGCTTGGTTGAGCCTGGTTATACAACACGACATCAAGGAATGGTGTACCAGCAAACCGCTCTATCTCACGAGCATGGTCACTCACTGTAAACCCGTCGGTCTGGCCCTGTTTACTCACCAAGTTAGAGACATACACCTTAAGCGCCTTAGAGCGCTGCAGTGCCTCCCCTATCCCATCTATAACAAGTAGCGGCCCTAACGAGGTATACAGATCGCCTGGTGCCACCACCACAATATCAGCTTGCTCGATAGCAGCAATAGCCATTGAGCTTGCGGTGGCATCTGGTGTAAGTGAAAGCCGCGCCTTACGCGGGTCTTGTTTAAAAAACTCAGCATCAATCACTCGCTCACCCTGCAGTAGTAGGCTCTTGTCTTCCCATTCCATCTTCAACCGCACGTTATCTAGTGTTGCAGGAATTACAACGCCTCTAATACGCAGGATTTCGGAAGCGGTTTCTACCGCCTGCCCAAAATCGCCGCTCATTTTTTCAAGGGCCGTCAGAAGTATATTACCAAACGAGTGGCCGCTAAACGTTCCCGCGTCAAATCGGTATTCAAACAGATCGCGCACCTTCGGTGAGTCGCTAAGCGCTACAAGACATTGACGAACATCCCCTGGCGGCAGCGTACCTAGCTCATCACGAAGTACCCCTGTACTCCCCCCGTCATCCGCCATACTTACGATAGCAGCAATTTGTGAGGTGTAATGTTTCAGTGCCGAGAGCATCGTGAAACTCCCGGTTCCACCACCAATAACGGCAATTTTTATTTCGTTGGGCGCAAAAGGATCTTTCATATGTCTATCGCCTATTGTATTACTGAACGGTGTCTTCGCCAAATAGCTTTTGAAGGCGCATTTTTATCGAACCTTCATGACGACCAAGGCGTTTGCTGAGTTTCGCGACTGGTTCACCCTGCTGAAAATACTGTTGTAGTTCGGCGTCATGCTCGGGAAGCCAGGGCTTGTACGCATTCGGGTAGGTTTCGCGCATTTTCTCAATTTTATCCGACCACGATGCTTTTGCTTTTGATTTTGATTTTGATACCGGTTCAACAGCCCGTTGGGCAGCGTTCTTCTCAAGATGCGCAAACGTTTTTTTCGCCTCAGCAGCTTTTGTGCGAAGGTCGGTGTCAATCGCCTGGGCGTCGGGGCTTACCCGGAGCGCCATTTGATTGATGCCAGATAGATACAAGTTTTGGATGTTTTTTACTCGGCTGAGCGCCACATATCCCATACCTTCAACAAACGCTTTACGAAGATCGATGCGGGCGGCGTCAAGGGTCATCCCCTGTGATTTATGCACCGTAATTGCCCATGCAAGGCGAAGTGGTATCTGGGTAATGCTCGCCCGTTTTTTGTCGCCATCGCGAAGTTCCCATGTATCAGGGCTCATCGAAACCTCTTTCCCATTTTGAAAGAGCACAATAGGATAGTCCGTATACGGCTCAAACCCTACTACCTCACCGATGCTTCCGTTTACGTATTTACGCTCGGGGCTGTTTTTTACGGCCATAACAAGCGCGCCTTGCTTTAGTTTCAATACCTTAGGCGCTAGCACCGACCGCTGCAAGTTCTCAACGTAATTTTCTGCACCCGTGCTCGTTTGCTCGTACGCAACTTCATCACCGTCAAGCTCGCGCAGCTTTGCTTCGTTCATCGTGTCGACGTCCATATTGACCGTATGAAGTTCGGTGAGTTTCTCGAACTCATCAGGATACACTTCAGTACGCGCTAATAATGTTTCCGCGTGATGACGCCGCACATCCCCCGCTCTGAGGGCATTTAAAATTTCAAGCAATGTTTCGTCATCTTGCCGGTGCTGCTCTTCTAAATAGCAAATGACCGGGTTGAGCTCCTGCCAGGCTCGTGACCCCACTACGAAACCACCCGCTCGTGAGCCATCACGATTAATAGGGGGCAGCTGGAAAAAATCGCCCGAAAGTATAACTTGAATCCCCCCAAAAGGCATATCGGGCTCTTTACGAACAAGTCGGCAGGCTTCGTCAACCATATCAAGACGAAAATCGTGCAGCATACTAATCTCATCAATAATAAGTACGTCAGTTTTTTCAATAATTTCACGGCGTCCTTTGCTAATATGTTCCGCAAAGCCAGTGGGTAAATAATCACTCACCCCAATACCCGCCCAAGCGTGAATAGTTGTACCGCCAAGGTGGGTTGCCGCAAGACCCGTCGTTGCCGTCACCGACACCTGCTTACCTTCGTGTTTAGCGAGCTTAATAAACTGGGTAAGCACGTAGGTCTTCCCTGCCCCCGCAGGGCCAGTAAGTAACGCGCTCTCTCCCGAAAGCAAAATCTCTAACGCCAATGTTTGATTCATTACGTCTTAGTATACCGCAAACTACCCACGTGGGGGCTCGCCTTCCGGTTCGTCAAGGAGCTTTTTACTTTTAATCTCGTAGCGCTTACCGGTAAGTTCGCTCGTAATATAATCTTCGTTAATAAGGTTTACGAAGATATCCAGGTCATTGCCATCCATGATAATAATGCGGCCTTCATCGTCAGTCATAAGTTCAAGCTGCATCGCGTCGGCGTGCTCAATCGCCTGCTCTTGAGTAATCATACCCACTTCAAGTTTTTGCAATTTAGTCACAATCTTCTTGCGTTCCATCACTAACGACTGCAGCTCAAGCCCTTCGGGGAAACTCAGTTTATACTGCTTTTCGATTTCGGCTACCTTCTCGTCAGCAACAAGTTGCTTCTTAAAATCGTAGTTAAAAAGTCGCTCGAACTTCGATTGGTTAAATATGAAGATGTCGCCATCGACAATGAGTACCTGGTTATCGCCCGGCACCTTCCATCCAAACTCGGGCTGGAACGGCTTAAAGCTCCCATCAGTAAACTCCCACGCCGTCGCCCCCTGTAGTGCCTGACCGGTACTGATTTGTTTTACCACATAAAACACACCAGTACCGTCCTTGCGGCTAAAGCGCGCCACAATACCTTTTATACGCTTAAACTCGTGTTCTTGCTCGCTAAAAGCAACAATGTCGTGACGTTCGTGCTCAATAAGGTAAATAAGCGTTTCAGCTCGACCCACTTTTGCAAGGTTAGTGCGAAGCAAGGTATTCTCCTCTTTCTCGGTCAGTTCGTAGTCGCGTACACTGAGGCCTGTGCCTGCACCAAGGTTTACATCGTTAATAATGTCATATAAGAAAAGAGCTTTTATTTGTGCGTCAAGCTCATCGCTGATTGTTGTAGTATACGGCGTGTAATTTCGATTAAACAGGAAAAATTCAACACGGAGCTCATTTTTCACTGCATCGGTCTGGTTTGCCCATTGGAAAATATCCGTCCCCTCACCTTCGGCACGCATCACCTCGCCACTAATGTCGTTCGAGGATGCGACAGTTTCAGTGGGTGCATTAGCGGCACGTGTTTCAATTGTCACTTCAACGTCGGCATCAATAACGTCAGACATATCAGTTTTTTCGGGGATGTCGGTAGATTCCATGTATGTTTTCCTTTTTAAGCAACAGAAATAATTATACTACAGGTTACGACTATCGTACGCCCAATGGAGTAATGCTTGGCGCTGTCTACGGCGACACGCCCAGTCGCCCGGCTGGCAATATTTTTGCACCTGAGCAACATGACGGCGCATATTTTTCCACCGCTTCATTTGCCGCTGGTCTTCTTCAGGGATCCGCCGCCCCATATAGTATCGGCAATACCATTGAAACCAGCCGCGCGGATCTTCATCAAATATCCAGCCCTTACGGCGCCATTCGGCAAGCGGTTGGCTGGCATTAATTTCAAAGAAGTTAAGCCCGGCGTCGCGCCCACCTGTAGCAAGTTTTGCAGTTTCAAACCAATCGGCAGGAAACTCGTCGCGGCAGTCACGCATATATACCCCACCAAACACGCCCATAGCTAACATTTCTTTTGGTGTCAGGTCGGGCGCAAATGAAGGGTCAAAATTTTTACCTATAGGTTCAGTCCGCACATATTCATAGTGTGTTTGCATAGTATCGTGCACTACAACCCGCTGTGGCTGTGTAGCTATAGTCGAACCCCTTCACGGGCTTTGTTCGCCCACTCATCGGCCATTTCGTTACCTTCGTCACCTTCGTGCCCACGTACCCAGGTTAAGGTTGCGTTTGAATCTTGGTAGAGCGGATACACCTCTTGCACGATATCAAGATTTTTAATAGGGCCGCCGCTCTTTTTCCAGCCCTTTGCCGCCCAACCTGGTGCCCATTTGGTAATAACATTAATCCAAAATTCGCTATCGGTGAAAATTTCGGCGTGTTCGCCATTGGCGTCTTTTAAAGCAGCGACAATCGCTTTACCCTCCATACGGATATTGGTCGTTTCACCCTCTTCGCTTCCTAGAATATGCGGAGTGCCATTTTTAATAACCGCAAAACCGCCAGGACCGGGGTTAGGGCTTGCAGAACCGTCGGTGTAGTACACGATCACTCTGAAACCTCAACCCCATTCCAAAAGGCAACATAATTGGCAAAATCTTTTTTAACGCGCTCTACCGAACCTTCTTTCGGCTCGGGATAATACCACGCCCCAAATTCATTACGCTCGCTGTTTACAACGATATCGTAATAGCTCGCTTCGCCCTTCCACACGCAAGTAGTATGGTGAGTGCTTTCTTCGAAAAACTCCCAGAGGAGACTTTTTGGGGGAAAATACCAGTTGCCCTCTATACGTATGAGGTCTGCTTTTGGTGCCTCGGCGATAGTTTCGTTGTTCCAAATAGCTTTCATTCTCTGAAATAATTATACACGTTTATCCTTAAGAATTGTATCATTAGCGAATAGGACGCGGGATAAAACTCCGCCAATGTCGTGGTACGTACCCGCTCGATACAACCCCAAGCATACCGATAATTTTCCGTATATGCTCGTGCTCGGGGGCTTGACTCAAGGTCTCAAGGCTACGTAATGTCTGCTCCACGAAAAACTTCTCAGCATTTGAATCAAAATTAGTAAGATGGGCCTCTATTGCATCCGTAGTTAGTCTCGGTACGTATAGTGGTTGTCTGTCATTAAGTGTTCCGTCTCCATAGGTGACGGGCCGTGTATGAACCTGCCCGTCCGACTGTCTATATGACACCTGGTGCATTACTATATCGTCAAAACTGTAGATGTTGGTTACTGTATAGTCGTCAACTTCTCCATCATACAGCACCTCATACTCCAACTCTTGTTCGCGTTTAATCTGAAACTGATCTAAGTTGTCCATTTCTTCAGGATCGTCAACACCATCAATGCCATCTAATAATGCTCCGAAACCTGCCTGGTCAAGTAAGTCATGCCCCAAATGGTCGTCGTCTTTTGCATCTGACATAATCTCGTCTAAAACATAGGGAGGTATATCATTCTTGTCTATATCCTGAGCAACCGTACTCGTAATAGTATAACGAGGTAATGCGTACGTAGTACCATCTTCCCATTCAAATTCTTTTTTTGCTGAGAAGGATACCGTTACCTCTGTGAAAATAGGATCCACCTCGTACTCACCAATCGCATATCCTCCACCCAACCGCTCAACAACACATTGAGTCGTCTCGACCATTTGGGTGTGCTCGTCTCGCCACCTCCCATGGGAGAGAACATCAGCAAAATTGCTCAACTTTCTTTCGAGAGTACGACGAGTAGGTTTTTTATTCCAGTGCCTGGCGATACCTTCTATGTTCATAGCTCTTCCGGCTTCACTCGCCGCTGCTCAGTCGTATCGCGATCACGTACCGAAACCAACCCGTCAGTTTCAAGCGTGTCAAAGTCTACCACGACGCAATGTGGCGTACCAATCTCATCTTGGCGGCGATACCGCTTACCGATATTACCATTATCGTCCCACATCACTGCACCATATTTTTTCTTCAAAAGGTCGTAGACTTCGCGTGCCTTCGCAACAAGCTCCGGCTTATTACGTACAAGTGGCGATACGGCAAATTTTACTGGCGCCAAATGCTCAGGAAACTTCATAACAATCCGCTTCTCGCCGTTTACCTCGTCTTCAGTATAGGCTGCCGTAAGAACCGCCATAAGCGCACGCTCTACCCCAAACGATGGCTCAATAACATGGGGAACAAACTTTTCGTTTGTCCCTTTTACGGTGTACTCCATATTCTTGCCGCTCACCCGTTGGATGTTTCCTAAGTCGAAGTCCGTGCGATACGCAAGGCCGAGAAGTTCTTCGCGGCCAATCGGAAAGTCATATTCAAAGTCTATCGTGCGCTTACTGTAGTGAGCGCGGTCTTCTTCAGGTACTTCAAGCTCATGCACTGTGTCGTCAGAAAGCCCCAGTGCCCGTGTCCATTTCCACACCTGCTGGCGCCAATGCTCGAACGACCCTTCCCATTTCGCGGGGTCAACAAAATATTCAATCTCCATTTGCTCAAATTCACGGCTGCGGAAAATAAAGTCGCGTGGACTAATTTCGTTGCGAAACGCCTTACCCTGCTGAGCTAACCCAAACGGAAGGTCGGGGTAAAACGTATCGACAACGTTTTTATAGTTCGTGAAGATACCTTGGGCGGTTTCGGGGCGAAGATAACTAATTGCCGCGTCATTCGCCACTGGCCCTACAGTTGTAGTGAACATCATATTAAACGTGCGCACCTCGGAAAGTGTGTTGCCGGCAGGGCTTTTCACGTTATTATCGCGAATAAGTGCAGTAAGTTGCTCGAGGGACAACCCGTCCACCTCAAACCCGGCATCCTTTAGTAGATGGTCTGCACGAAACCGCTGCTTGGTTTCAAGGTCTTCAACAAGCGGGTCAACAAACGTATCTACGTGCCCGCTCGCTTGCCAGACCTTTTGATTCATAAGAATTGCCGCATCAACACCAAACATATCGTCGCGCTCGTCAACAAACATCGCCCACCAAAGCTGCATAATATTTCGTTTTAATGCAACACCTAACGGACCATAGTCCCAGGTACCACTAAGGCCACCATATACATCAGAGCCCGGATAAATAAAGCCACGGCGCTTCGCTACACTAACAATGTCTTCCATGTTTTTTTGTGCTGTCATATGGGGTAGTATATCACATATCTAGAGAGGCGTGCTCTTCAGCCACCCGTAAACATTCACCCAAATATGCACCCATTCCACCCACCTGTGCGAGTACCTGTAGAGGTCGACGAGCAATAAGGCGTAGCACTTTAATATGCTCACCGGTTATCGTTCCGTTCACCTCCACTCGGCGAAGCCCCCGCTCGGCACTATCATAGCGGTACTCGGTCTCGGCGGATAGCGGTGCACCATCAGTGTCGATTTCAAGGTTCATCTCGTGGCCAAGCAGCCCGGCGTATCGTATATAAAACCACGTACGTACCAACGGTAGCGGTAGACTTAGCACGTCTAGCCCGGCTAAGGTCTCCTGTAAAAGGTCAAACCACTCCGGCTCGTCCACCGTTTCGCTCGCGCGTGCTACGAGTTGTACTGCCTGATACCCAAACTGTAGACGGTCATATTCTTCTAGTATATGACGATAAAAATGAACAAGTTTTGCCGAGGTTAGAACCCCAAGGTCACCCTTGCCCTCGCCAATTACCACATCGCTTACAGCAAAGAGTTCTATTCCGCCCGCAAGCTTACTCTTCTCTTTCCGTACCCCGCGCGCCATAACGCTCCGGCGCCCCTCAACAGTAAGCAGCTGCACTACTCTGTCCGCTTCGCCGTAGTTTGTACGCCGAAGTACTATGGCACGTGTACGATAGGTCTTCATAGCACCGCTCGAATCGCCCCTACAATGTCACTTGGGTGCATCGTTGTTTTATCTACAACTCTTTTCACTCCATATTCATCAAGAGTTTTTGCCGGAAAGGTCTCCGCCAGGTTCGTACATAGCACCACGGGCACGCTCGAGGTGTCCTTATACGAGCGTAGTTCATGAAGCAATGTGAACGCCGTGTGTCCATCAAGTAGTACGTCAAGAATAATCACATCAGGGCGAAACACATCGATACTATCCATTGCAGCCTGTCCGTTCGTTACGTGGCGTACGGAGTAGCCCTCAGCCTTAAGCACCGCGCGCTCAATATCGGCAAGCCAAGCGTCGTCTTCAATAAGTAACACCTTTGTCATAGTAAGCTCGTTTGGGTGGACGCTTGCAACTCAACATAGAACGTCGCGCCGTCGCGATGGCGCACCGCCCCTATGCGCCCGCCCATCACCTCGGCAAATTGACTCGCAATATATAACCCAAGTCCACTACTTTCGGGGCGAGCATGCACAGACTGCGGAGATGTGCGCAGTTTCTTCTGTAAGGTACGCCACATATCACTTGAAAGCGCTGGGCCATAATCTCGGACCCCTAAACGGACCGTACCGGCATTTTTAAAGGCCTGTATTTGTAGCTCGACCGCTGTATTTTCCCCGCTATAGCGAAGGGCGTTATCACTAAAGCCCACGACAATCCGACGAAGCAAATCACGGTTCGCTACCAAAAGAAGTGGGTGTCGCCGCGACTTCACCGTCATTGTTTTGCCGTGCGCGGCAAATAACGGCTGGAGTTCAGTAACAATGTCCAAACAAAGTTGTTCAGGGTTTATAGGCTCTAACGTAAACAACGCGTCTTCTAACCGTGCCGCCTTTGTTACATCGCTCGTCAGGCGTAGCCCTCGTTCACTCGTAAGTATAGCTCGCTCAATTAAGACGGCTTTCTCGGCAGGGCGAAGGGTGGTAGATTGCAATTGCAAAAGTAGCTGACGTAACAGCGCCAGTGGTGATTTTAACTCGTGTGCTGCCGCTACCAAAGGCAGCACTCCCCTCTCTCCATCGCCCAAATGCATACATTTAGTGTACACCAGGAACAGGCGTCAAACAAAGACAAGCGCAATGATTATTGGTTGTAGGTAACGGTGGCAATAAGAGCGTTAAAGTCTTCGGTGAACGTCTCCGCATCGGTACGAAGCGTTACGGTTTTATCCCGTATTTTGAAGATGATTGCCGAACCAACAATATCGCTGCTAAACTTCCCATCAAGACGAACACCTGTTAGTCCATCTTGCGTAAGCGAGCTTTGTTTTAGATCGCCCTTACTAACGGCACTTTTGTAGCTATCGACAACTTTATCATAATCAGAATCCTGGATAAGCACCCGTAAGGCATACTGCTGACTTGAAGACACGGTAGGCACAAGTACCGGGTTAAGATACGCTTCATAATTCCCCCCATTGGTCGCATCCCTTGCTACATAAATACTCCAGGTCTTTGGGTACTCAAATGACACCCGTCCATAATCATCTGGACCGGCGAATTGACGGTTTGGCTCTTTCTCTTTCTCCAAGAAATCGGCGGCATCTTTATCGGCTTGCGCCTTTACCGCTTCAGTTACCGCAACAGATACTTTGCTATCTACATTGTCACGCTGGTCAATATAGTTTATATATGCCCACACCGCCACCGCAAAGCTCGCAACAGTAAGAACGATAAAAACAATGGAAAGAATAAGCCAAATACCCCCAGATTTATGAGGAGCTACTGGCGGAGGACTTGGCGCCTGCCCTACGGGTTGCGGCGAAGCATAGCCCTGTGGTCCTTGCGGAGGAGGACTTGAGGGAGATGCCGATGGCTGTTGGCCGCCATTAAAAGGATCGTTTGGATACATACCGTCATTATACTTATGGTTTATTGAGGTGTAAAGGGCGAAAGCGATATAGCAGATACGGCCCGGCAGCGCTATCTGGAGCTCTGCCAGGTAGAGGGTTACCGTAGCATATAAGTGTTACAGTACGACCCAACCGTGCAACCTCGCGCTGCATTTTCCGCACTAACCGATTACCATCACGCCCCACCGAGAAGATGTACACTACCGTCACGTCCTTGGGAAATGGTGCCGTCCATATATTTACCATACGAATTTGCACACCAGGGGTGAGTACTTTTGATACCCAATATAACAGGGGGTGCAGTTCGTAGCCAATCGCCCGCGCACCGGCTTGACGTATGACCCGTAGTACCGTACCGTCGCCGCTCCCCAGATCCAGCACGACATCGTCTGAACGAAGCGGGTAGTCGTTCATAAAAAGCCGACGTACATCGCGTCGCCGCGAGGGTACATAGGGCGCCCCAAAGAATGCCGTAAAGCCCAACACAACCACTACCCCACCCACGATGTACAGCCAGGTCACTACGCCTCACGGTCGAACCGTTGCTGCACAACAACGATATCGTTTTTTAACTTTGTTAGATCAGCGTCAATTTCATCAGCAAGCTTTTCTGCTTTTTTGAATGTCGTCAACGCTTCTTCAAGCGTAAAATCAGACCCTTGAAACCACGCAACGAGCTGAGATAGTTCGTTGAGTTTGTGTTGTATGGTGTTATTTTTCTCTGACATCTTTTACCTCCGCAGTAATTCTCTTAGTATACGTCTCTATCTCTACTTCTTTTCCTATACCTACCTCGCCATGAAGCAGCGCGTATCCCCGTTTTAACACACCATCTGGGTTTACCTGGTCTACGGCCACTCGTAATGTTGCGAGCTGTCGCGCTGTCTCGCTCAGTTTTTCTTGTATACGACGAAGCGCCGCATATAGCTGCTCACGCGTCCTCTCTTTGTGCGCATCGATAGACTGAACGAGCTGGTTACCCAAAGACGTCGCCTGATGATGTACCCGCTGGATAACCTCTCGGCGCTCGGGTACAAGCAACTCAGCGGCGTTCGTTGGCGTAGCAGCACGCACATCGGCTACCATATCCGCAAGCGTGTGGTCGACC
>MDTC01000835.1_pt1 | contig 30565 bp, 41 predicted proteins | sample 811181 | NCBI WGS metagenome assembly MDTC01 (sample SAMN05326644, study PRJNA326480) | marine metagenome | isolation source: seawater | place: Pacific Ocean: North | collected 2011 | reverse complement strand
TATCCATAAAGATCCAAAGAGAAAGAAGCGATACATCACCAGGCACCGTAAGAATGAGAATTGGGATGATTACACAAGCGCAGGTTCGCTATCAAGATACATTCTATGGGGTGAACCAACACTTCGAGCAAGCAAAGATGCTTACTTGAAACGGTTTGATTTGAAAGAGGTTAATGCAAATCCTAGAGATTACGAAAAAGAATATGAACTCTATGGTTCATCCAAAGAAGCAATCGAATACAGAAGCGAATTGAACAAATATAATCGTGAAATGGGTACTTATGGCAACGGGGATGGGTTAGACGCATCTCACGTCGATGGTGAAATCGTTGGGTTTGAAGAAGCATCTAAAAATAGAGGTCGCAGGGAGAAAAGTAGATTGAAGAAGAACCCACCAAAGGGAATAACTATAATGTCTGCAATTCTAAGATTTGATTTACCTAGAATAGTTCCTTTGTTAGTTGCAGTAGAACTATTAGAAGATAAAGGGTTTGAATTGGATCGCTGGGGCGAAGGTTACAAAGGTGGAGGTTTCGCTACCTTATTAGTTCCAAAAACAATTACGGAAGAAAATGTGAGAATAAAAATACAACAAAACTCAAAAATGGTTATGCTATTCTCAGGACACAAAGTTACTGATGAACAACAAAAGAAAATTCGGCAGTTAGTTTTAGATGCTTACACAATTAAAAACAATCCAGCCGCAGCAATTAAGAAACCACGTAAACTATCTACGGAGTTATCTAAAATATTAATGGGAGACTTGATTCCATTTGATTATGTAAGTGCAATCAAAAAAGAAAAAGAAGCGGAAAAAAGAAGAGTTGAAGCTGAGAAAAAGGCAGATAGTAAGAAAAAGGCAGATACTAAGAAAAAGGCAGACAAGCCAAAAGAAAGTAAAGCCGACAACACTTTTATTGAAATGTTGAGATTTAGTGCTGAAAAAGCGGGAAAGACCGCAGATGAACTAACAAAGGCAATCAAGGTTTCAAGGGTGGGGAAAATAGATTCAATAGAAAAAGTGAAAAAAGTAGCAGACAAACTACAAATTCCTGTTAGTCCAAAAACTAACCCTCCTGTATTCGCAAAGCCTGAGAAAATCTCAGGTAAGCCTGGTGGAGCATTCATTACTGAATCGGGTGTTGATGTGACAGGCAGGCATTACAAGGGAGCAATTATTTCTGCAGGGTTGAAAAGAATAGATGTTGATGGCGAACAAGAAGTTCCTAAACCTGAACCAAGAAGTTCTGGTCGGAGAATCAAGTTCAATATGCTAAGGCCGAAGACATACGACATAATCGAAGGAGATGCACCCTTTGACGGACTCAAAGAAGGAACATGGCTGATTGCCGCCGAAACTAGCGAAGGACATATTTACATCAGAGATAATGTTGTTGTTGAAACGGCATTGACTTTGAAAGCATTCCCGAAGAAAAAATCAGAACCAAGACTAAGGCCTGAAACATACGGTTCGATTGGAACTTTCTTTGGAGATCGTGTAGTTGGAAGAATACGAATCAAAAGTAGCGGTAAAGTGCATCCAGTATTCAATTCACAGAGAGTCATGGGAGGCTACAAGGAAAATCCATATCATGCACCAATCGCCCTATCTGCTAAGAAAAAGATACACACGCACGTAGAAAAACACAACGCCTTGAACAAATCAAGCATACGGCAAACGACGAATGGTGCCGTGGAGCAAGCATATCAAAGAGGGGGTATGAGCAGAGTACGTAAATTCCTTAATTTGTTACTGACTAACAATCCACCCAAAGAAACTGATTTGGAAGATGTTGACTTAGTGCCAGAAGGGCATCCCTTGAAGAAAAAAGCCGAATCTCTCAAACGGCAAGCGGCATCTGGTCGTATTGTGAAGCCTACAGTAGAGATGTTCAAACAAGCTTTTGGATTCCCACGCCCAGGAGATAAATTCATAGGTTATGATGTGGAAGATTTTGATTGTCGCCGGATTATGGTTCAGCGAAATCAAGAATACAAGTTTGATTGGAGCATAGTTTTAGCTCCGGCACAAATCTCAAAATCCAAATTAGAAAAAGAAATGAAAAAATTCAGCAACAAAAAAGAGATGCTACCTAGTCCAAAACGCCTAACCTACTTAGTACACGCAGCAAACGAATTTACAGTAGATAAGTTAGATTCTAACAGAGTAATAATTAGTGGACACGGTAGGGCTTTTAGAATCAAGTTAAATCCTGTTAGTATTCTAGACAAAGATGGTGAAGTTTACATAAACGACCACGCACCGATGACAAAAAAGAAAAGAGACAATCATTACAATAAAGAAAAATTGAAGGGCAAGGTTGGTAGTGACGCATTCATGAAACAACTAGCAGATAAGTGTCAAACCTTCGGAGAGGGTTCAGGATATGCGAAAGGGAATTATTTGTATTTTAGAAGAGGAACGCCCTTGAAAAATGAAGTTAGAGTAGATGGCACAATGATAGAAGGGGCAGATGCATTCTATCATACCCACCCTGCAGCATGGGAGCCAAGTCAAACTTCACCGGAAGATTTCATGGTCTATCATGGAATGTTTACTAATTTAGGAATTACCGATTTCTTTACTGTTTTTGGAGATAGATTAGACTGGTTTACATTCCCTAAGAGCGAAAGATTTGAGGCAAACGAAATGGCTGAAATCATTGAAGACTTCGAGAACGACATAGAAGCGGTGTTTAATACAAGCCAAGATGAATACCAAGAAAAAATGGGAGATAAACCATTTTTAGTTCCTGAGCAAACAAGATACATAAACAAAATGTTATGCAAGTGCATACCAGAATATTTTGCTAAATATCGTTGTTATGAACTAGCACCACAAACTATACTTGAAGCTGCGAAGAATAATCCTCCTATAGAAACGACGCAATACCACAGTAAATATTTAGAACAACTTGGTGAAATAAAACCAGTCAAGTACGCTCACAACGGGAAAACAACAGAGGCATTTATCGGCAAGAAAAGATACGCTTTAGCAGACTTCATGGTAGCAAAAGCAGCGAGAATGGTACATAATGACGATCCAACAGACCAAATCGATAAATCTAGTAAAGACTGGAGCGTTATGTCGTCGAATGACAAAAAACCCGAATGGAGAAACGCTAGAAAATACCAAAAAATATCTGACCGAAGGCCACACCCTGCAAAAGAATACAATGAAAGGATAGTAGTATTACATCCTAATGAGTTCAAAGGAAAAGGTAGTAAATCAGCCCGTTACGAAGGAGAACACGATAAGATGCAAATGCTGAAAGCATACGGTCTTAACGACTTTGCAATCAACGAAATTCGAGAATATTTGTCAAAATACACAGGAAAAACATCAAACTTTCACATTATGCAAATGCTAAACCTGTACAGGAACGTGAATAAAATTGGAGATGTTGATGAAGTCATCGATGATTTATGTTCGAGTCTAACTTCTGAAGGTATTAAACAAAAAAGCAAAGAAATCAAAAAAATGGTATATGAGAGAGAAATTAATAATAATTCAACAAAAGAGGTAGCAACAAAACAAGCCGAAGTGCATGAAAGAATGTTTTTAGAAAACGCCCACAAAATCATGATTGAACCTCTTGCTTGTGAAATACTAAAGAAACTAGTTAAAGACCGACAAGATTTAACTAAACTCGAACTCATGGAAAAAATGAGAGACCGACATGGTATACATTTCATATCTTTGTCACTACACGCAATGATTCACGCCATGTTAAGTCCTCTTGATAGCCCTAAATCCGCTTTCTCAGGTATGGATAAATCAGATTACCTTTCAACTATAGCGCAGAATTTGAACCGCACTCTTCAAACGGCTGTGTCTATTCCGGTGTAACATGGAGAATGAAACAATCCTTACAGGTCGTGAGGCTCAAAGAAGAATAGTTGATACAGCAATGTATGTGTCGGACAGAGTACGCTCTACTTTAGGACCTCTTGGTATGGACAAAATGTTAACAGACAAACTCGGCAATAGGGTATTAACAAATGACGGAGCTACAATACTTAAGTCTCTACCTACTAAAGACCCTATAGCATTAGAGATAGTTGATGTTGCTAAAGCCCAGGAGCAAAAAGCATACGATGGAACAACCACAAGTGTAATCTTAGTAGGGGAATTATTGCTACAGGCTGATATTTTGATTGAGAAAGGAGTTCACCCAACAGCAATAGCAAAAGGCTACCGTGAGGCACAAGCCATTGCCATACAAGAAGCAGAAAATAAATCAGAAAAATTAGGTTCTTTAGAAGCAGCGAAGAAAGTAGCTATTACAGCGATGACTGGTAAAACCGCAGGGGGGTATGCAGAACACCTGTCAGAAATATGCGCTCAAGCCGCTACATGTTCAAAACCACATAATATCAAAATCATCGGATTAAACGGAGACTTGAATGATTCTAAAATAATCGATGGAGTTGTGGTAATCAAAGAACCTTGTCTATCAGGTATGCCAACAAAATTAGAGGGTAGTGTATTACTAGTCGATGAAGAACTCGGCCCACCTATGGCAAACATAAACCTCAGTGATCCTTCAAAAATTGCTGAAATAGCTAAAGTGCAAGAACAATACATCAAAGAAAGAATATCACACATATTGAAACTGGACATAAAAGCAGTTTTTTGTCAAAAGGGCATAGATTCTAGGGCACAACAGGCATTCAGAAGAGAAGGAATCATGGCATTCCGTAATATCAAAAAAGGCGACATGCATAGATTAGCAACCACTACAGGAGCATCGATTGTTGAAGACTTGGCAGACATTAGAAGTGAAGATATAGGCGAAGGCAAAGTTGAATTCGTAGAGAATGTAAGTAAATCATATACCAAAGTTGAAGGAAAAATACAAGGGGCCGCTAGTATAATTCTGCCATGCCCTACAGAGCAGACACTTCAAGAGATCAGTAGGGCGCTTGAAGATGCCATAGGTGTAGCATGGATTGTTGCAAATGAGCCTAGTTTGGTAGTAGGTGCTGGAACGGTACAAGCTCAAATGCATAATGCTATTATTAACTCAAAACCGAGTTTAGACAGTAAAGCCGAAGTAGCCAAGCACGCATACGCTAAATCATTACTAATCATACCACAAACACTTGCTGAATCAGCAGGTATGGATATTATGGACTCTATGCATGAATTATTGACGGGTGATAATTTAGGGATTGATGCAATTAACGCAAGCGTTAGCAAAATGACCGTAGTAGAACCTCTAGAAATTGTTAGAAGCGCACTGCAGTCAGCAACAGAATGTGTGGTTGGATTGCTGCGTACTGATGAGATTGTTTTATCTAGGCCAATTCAAGAATTGTTTGAAGACTACTAGAGGTGTAAAAATGAACCTGATAACTGTACTGGGTAATAAAGAACAAATGGGCCTATCAAACGAATTATGCGAAAAACTCATCTCTATGGCAACTGGAGAAAAACACAAGGGAGAAGTATATTCGCAGAACCAGCAAATCAAAACGGACACTAAAACAAGAACTGTTGATGTATGGGCGATTCCAAGATATGAACAATCAAACGATATTTACGGACATATACTTCAAAGAATGATCGAAGCTTGCAAAGGTGCGGGATGGGAATTTGAAATAAATCATATGGAAACCCTACAACTCCTAAAATACTCAAAAGATGCATTTTATGACTGGCACATGGACATTGAACCGGAAGCAGACCAAAAATCTCAACGCAAATTATCTGTTACCATTCTTCTCAACAACCCCAATGAATTCAAAGGAGGCGAACTCGAACTCAAATTAGGAGATGAAAATTTAAAAGCCGAATTGGCAAAAGGCAGCATGGCCTTTTTTCCATCTTTTTCATTACACCGAATAACGAAAGTTACCGAGGGTACAAGATGGGCTGCTGTTGCATGGTTTAGAGGACCGCGATTCCGTTAGGGTAAATACATAGCATCGTTGCTTCCTTTGCTCGGTAAAGGTACGGGGGCGTGTAATTCCCAAGTAGCATTATTTTGGAAAGCGAAATAATATCTATTTTCCATAAGCCACGGCATCCAATCTATCAATTCAGTCATTCCTTGTGACTTTAGGTATTCGGGTCTGTTCTTCATGAAGAACGCCATAGCAGTATTGCACTGAGATAATGTTTGCTGGTGTATGTCCTGTAATCTTTGTGCTAGAAATACTCCGTGTATATCTTTTCCAGCACCAGTAGTGGCTAATCTCTCCAAACCTTCATGATACCCTTGTTTGGCAACATATAGCTGGACTTCATCAACGTAAATTACAAATGGTGTATTTTTGTGAGACTTTGATTCCCTATACCTAAATAGCAATTGAATTATATCGGTCAAATGTTGTTTCTTTCCAGAATCTCCAGGTGGCCTATAGATAATCCTCTTGTCTTTGTTATCTATATGGTACTGCAAATCAGCCACATTGTTAACTAAGAATCCGTGTGGCAACAAAGCATCATCATGCTTAGTATCTACAAATATGCTTACAGGTTTTTTTCTTTGGTCGAAAATAGTTTCATCTTTGAACAAAGTGATCGCAGCAGTAGTCTTACCATATTTAGTCATCCCGCTTATCACTAAATGGCCATCTCTAATACCTTCTCTGATTGGTTTCATAGATTTAACTATGGGGGCTGGCGCACTATTCACTGTCCTCACCTAGACCTTTTCGCTTTTCTAGTTCGAGAACGCCCTCTTTTTGTATCAGCGCCGTTCAATTTTTCTTTTAGCCTTAAGGTGCCCATAGTAGATGTTATTTCCAGTAAAGTAATAATCAAATTAGTTACCGAACGGTTTTCTTCCTGTGCTTGTCGTTCTAAAATTTCATACAACTCTTCAGGTATTCTAAGAGAGAATTGACGGCTCGCCATGGATAGGGCGAGGGTGGGTAGCCATATCAAAATAGCCCTTCATCTGAGTGCTAATGGGGGGGTTTGGGTTGCAAATGCAATACAATCAACCACAATCCGATTATATGTGAGACAACAATCCGTTCTAACAATGGCGCTTGGAGAACTGGTGTTGGTTAACCCCCCAAAAGGGAGAAAAACTCGCAGAACCAGCCCAGGTAAAAAAACCAAGAAAACCACCAAAAGGGGGAAAAACAATATGGCTAGAACTAAAAGAAAATCCGTAAGAAGAAAAGCAGCTCGCAGATCACCTGCAAAAAGAACAACTAAAAGAAAGACCGCTAAGAGAAAGCCAGCGGCACGTAAAGGCTCCAAAGCCAAGAGAAGTGCAGCGGCTAAGAAAGCAGCAGCTACTAGGCGCAGAAATGCAGCCAAGAGAAGTGCTGCAGGTAAGAAAGCGGCAAGAACAAGAAAAAGAAATGCTTCTCGAAAGTCTGCAAAGAGAAAGACTTCCACCAAGCGTCGTACTACTCGAAGAAAAACCTACAGAAGAAAACCTTCCAGAACTACAAAGAGAGGAAGTTCCTCTGCTAAAAGAGCTGCTGCAGCAAGAAAAGGCTGGAGAACTCGAAGAAGAAATGGTACATCTAAGAGAAGAACTGCAAGACGCAAACCTGCTCGCAGAACCAGAAGAAAATCACGAAGAAGCCGACGCAGATCTACAAAGATGATGGGTCTTGGTAAGATGAAAGGCTTTGGAAAAGGTCTAATTCAAAAATTCACAGGTGCAATGACTTCCTTTGGTCCTATGCTAAGCCTTGGTGCATTAGCAGCAGTATCATTCGGTGTTTACGCTCTAGGCCGTGGAGTCCTAATGTCTCCACAACTTTCTAGTGTAACTGGATTCGTCAACAACCTGCCTGTAGATGCTCAAACATTGCTAGGCGCTGGTCTAACTGCTGGATTTGCTGCAGTGACCTTCGAGATGATGCGAAGATACAAACTAATTTCTAAGAATACTGTGGCTATGGCTAACGCTGCTGTAATTGGCGCTGCTGGTTACACTGCTCTAACTAGCCTAAACTTCATGGGAATCGGTAACACCTTCCAGAACATCAGCGACGGCAAGTTCACTAACATCATACCAACTGCTGGATTGTCAGGTCTAGGCCGACTCGGACTAGGCGGCGCTCACAACAACATGATGGGCTATCACGACAACATGGCTGGCGCACACCAACAAAACATGATGGGTGCAATGGCACTTAACCAAGGGCAAGGTCAGAAACAACTAGCTCAAAGCGTTGGTAACAGCGGTGTTTTCGGAACTCGCAGAAGATTGGCTGGCACAAGAGTCAACCTTTTCTGAGGACGCTCCAATAGGGGGCGTACTCAATGAAAGGTAGACGAAAGACAGCCAGGAACAAGCGAAGACGGAATCGGAAAACCGGATCCAATCCAGAGTCTCAGTACCAAGCGGAAAAAGGCCCAGGCCGATTCCGCAAAGGTCTCGATTCTCTGCTTGGATTCGGTAAATCCGCAACCAGCAAAGGTAAAGCTAAAACTATCAGTGTTACTCAAGGAACACTAAAGATGGCTACTAACTTACCTGCGTTTGGTAAAGCCGTTGGCACTCTAGTTCTTGCTGGAAGTATGTACAGTTTAGGAAGTGCAGCCGTAACCGGATTGTATAACACTACGATTCCGAGAGGCGCACCTGGTCTAGACCAAAACATCAGAAGTAAACTTGTAGATACTGACTTAGGGTTAGTAGTTCAATCTGTAGGCATGGTTGCGGCAGGTAAAATTGGCGCAAGCTATCTGGAATCAGGCAGTATGGTTTCAAAACAAACCGCAGACACTATGTTAGCTATGCTTTATGGTATTGTTACTTATCGTGCTTTAACTGGATTACAATACAAAGACCTAGGTTCAAAGTTCCAATATCTTGCTGACGGCAAAATTGCCTATGCGCTAAATCCACGTATAGGTCCTACCATGAACACACCGTCGAATGTACAAAATATGCAAAATGCCTTCAATCAAGAGATGCCTTACTCATACACACTAGAAAGAGATTTCGAGGATCGTATGTATCAGAATCACAACATAAAAAGCGCCCTATTTACTCAACAGGGGGGCATTTGATGGCACATGAAAGGATAATGAGAGGATTAGGAACAAACTTCATTCGTAGAGACCAGAACCAAAACCTCGGAGCAATCACAGGACAACAAGTAGGATTAGCGACCTTGGCTATCATGGGTAGTGTTGTAGGAATTACTGCAAGTGGTGTAATCAATGCTTTTACCGATGGTTACTTTCATGGTCGTGCCAGGAAGAAAAATGTAACCTACGTAAATATCGCTAGAAGAAATGCTGCTCTAGGTGGTGTGTTCGGTGTATTTTTGGCTGCATCTATCTTGATTGGTGGAAATGGTGATTAAGTTTATGGTAGATTCCTCGGTTTTATTTATCCAAGATGGTTTATCCAGTAAATATGGAAAATACCTTGCTGGTTTTGCCGCAATTTATGGTGTAGCCCGTATTAGAGATCAATCAATAAGAGATACTAGCATTCAACTTTTCAAAATTTCTACGATACCTATAGCAGCTTATAATCTATATGGGGCGTATAAATATACAAAAGATGTAGAAGGTGCTGATTTGATTCAAAACAATGTGCATAATTACTCTAATATGTACAAACTAAAGTATTAAATCAAATTACTTATTAATAAATTCAAAGAATTGATAACTAATATAGCTTGTTCTTCAACTTCTTTCATCGATGTATAATCTGAATATTGTAAATCTTCTGGAATATTTTTTTGGCATTCTAATAACCATCGTACATCTTCTAATGCTCGTTCTAGTAATGCACTAGCGAATTTAGGCTCAATCAAACTCTTTTCGGACAACATATATTTGGCTAACTCAAGAAGCCAAATATAACTTCCTATCTTTTTTTTCTAAATATAAGGTTTCATTCACTATCACGCACTGGTTTCCAATTTTTCATAAATAGTTTAAACTCCCATCTATCTCCACCAGGTATCTGTAGTTCTGATGTGACAATAACAACTTGCGTTGGCTTTGGATAATTGGGCACATCTATTATGTTTTCAACAGTTATCGTTCTGCCCGTATACTTGTTTATCCATTTAGATCCAATCATGTTATTCCCTCAATTGCGACTTTAGCTTCTCTTGATTCGCCCTTCTTCTAGCGTTTTCATCAGATTCATCTTGTAAATTTCTTTGCAGGGCTTCATATGCTAAAGTACGAAGTGCGGTGGCCATGGGCAAGCCTCTAGACTGTGCAAACGCTGTAAACTTGGCAGCCATCTCTCCCTTAAGGCGCACCTTAACTTCGATAGGTCTAGGTTCTGGCATATTTGATGTGAAGTGTGTTAGCCGTATGAGTATAACGCTTCTCAGACGGACTATTTAGGACTAAAACGGACTAAAAGGTGCTAGTTGGTGACAAATAGGCCGCAAGTCATTATATGGTGGAGGCTATTCCCCAAGAATAAGTCGCACCAGCGAAACACCAAAAAATAAAAGGAAGAATTAACATGCAATGGAAAGTATACTTTGACAGACCGCAAGCTACCATCTTGGACTATCTAGACCAAGTTGACGGATTTATCGCCTACGCTTACCCTAACTGGGGAACAAGCAACAGAGGCGTATGGGCAAAAGGTGAATTTGGCCGTGGAACCCTACGTGCAGATCACTTTAGCATACTAGACACCCAAGGTGTCTGGCAAGTGCCTAACTCAGCAATTGGAACATCTGGAACACTATCAGCTACTTCATCCAGCAAAGGATGGATTGACAAGTGTTTGGACTTCAAAACTTTAGAGGAATTATATGTCCTAATTACAGGAATGCAATATGGCGTATCACCTTTGAATGTCGTAGAACACCAGTGGGCAATCGCTGGAATTACTACTCCATGTATTGAAAATCAAATTCTAAGTGTACTAGAAGAACCGTTCATCTACTACGAAGAACCTCTAGTCATTGAACCAGAAAAGACAATCGCATGGAACTTGAGAATCAAGACTGACCAAGGAAGCTTAACTGCAGAAAAACTCAGAGTTATTGGCCTAGTAGTAGGACAACACCATGAGCTAATCCAACAGACTACAAGCAGCGGAGAATTGAACTGAGCCTCCATAGGACCTCACATTTCACATAACAGGAGGAATAAATATGGCAGGAAATACAGGAAACACATTAGAAGCAGCATCAGTCGGTGGCTACGAACTTGCAATGGGTTCCAAACCTAGAGAACTATTGTTCTCATGTAATGGACACATCCCAGGTTCTTTATCAGACGAGGGCGCAGCAGCAACTGAGACACACCACGCATTCATTTCAGGAAGCGGAGCATTCGCAACATCTCTAGCAGGTGTCGCAAATAAAACAATTGGCGCAAATGCAGCCAATGAGACTCTAACAGTCGGAAACGCAGGCAGCAATATAACAGTTAATGGTGAAACTTTGACTTACGTAGCACCACAATGCTTTGCTACAAATGCAGGTTCACCGGCTGCAGTTACCAAAGTTGATCTAGATGTAGCAGGGCAAATCCCTGTTGGCGTAGGAGCTACTATCTCACTACCAACCTTTACAGGCACTGGTGGTGCATTCGAAGCAATGCCTCTCGTAAGATCCGTAAACTTCGGTGCAGGTTCTTTGGTTTTGGGTAAAGTAAGTGCCCAATCAGTATCAGGAATGTTTGTATTCGGCTCTGGCTCAGACAGCGTAGATAACTTGAACATCATAGATGCTTCAATTCAGTGTGCAGTTGATCTTGAAGGAGACAACGCAGTAACAAACGCAGGTGATGTAGTAACCGCTTTTACAGAAGGAGACTCACTAGGGAATACAGATACAATTGGTACAGGTGCAGCTATTTGTGCAGTAACAAGCACTTCTGGCGGTACAGTTAAATTCGTTATTACTGGAACTGACGACTTCGCTATCGAAAAAGGCGCAGCATACAGATTGAGCATCCGAGCATTGGCACATCCAAAGGGCGGAATTTGATTACGATTCACTACCTCTACATTCCCTCAATGATCCTTCGGGAGAGAGGGAATAACGGTAGTGTATCTCTCAACAGGAGGCTCAAGATATGTCAGGCTTAGGATATCCAGGCGGAAGAACCGGCTACGCAGGTATGTATCAAAACGATGGTTTTCGTGGAACTAGATACGGTGGCATGGGTTACGCTGGCGGAAGAACCGGAATGATGGCCCAAACTAACAACGATGCACTAAGAGGGTTCGGAGCAATTTCAGCCGAAAAGGCAGTACCAATCGCTCTAGTAATTGGTACCTTGTTTGTGGCGTATAAATTATTGAAGTGATTAAGATGGGGCAACTAAATGTGTTTGGCGGCGGAGTAGGTGGCACACCGACTCCTTATTCTAGACCAGGGGTTGCTGGTGTTTATCGTTCAGGACTCGGCGGAGATCAATTCTTTACAAGTAACCAAGGAATTAACTTTGGTTATGCATTAGCAGGTATCGTCATAGGTGCTATGGTATTAGACAACTACAGGGGAAGAAACTTGCTAATTAAGGAACTTAAGCAAGCTACAAGACCAATTGCTAAACAGACCAATAGGCTGTTATCAATGGTAGGTGGTAATTGATGGTACTAACTCCTGAATCGTTTACTCAACAATCGGTTACTACTCAAAGAATGGCTCCTTTAGCCGATGAATTAGTTCAACAACAAGGACTTGGATTCTTTCACAGACAAGAACCCGTTAACAACTATCCTCACAATATACAATATGCAAACAACGCATACAACATGAACAGACCAGCAGGTAGCGGGGTTCGTAGATTCTTTGGTAATTTAGGCGGTACTGGAAATTATAATATGGTTACAGGCGCAGCAGCAATAACATTCGGCTTTGTCGCATACAAATATGGATTGAAAGACAAGAAAACCATGTGCTTAGGTACTTTTATCGCTGGCTGGCTTTCAGCAGCAGCAGCATACGGCACACCAGATTTATTTAGCTGAGGTGAAGCAAAAGAAGAAAATGAATTCCCGACATTTACACATATCAGGGGAAGGTGATTGAAATAGCATACGTTAATTTTGGAAGAAGCACAACAACGAGAGGGTATAACCCAACAGAAAATATATTGAAGCCAGGGCATTTGATAAAGCTATACGGCGACTTTTTTATGGTCGATTCCGTAGAGCCTGTATCATATACAGTCAAGGTTACTTCGAATGGAAATACAGCAGGTACTGAAGTAGGAAATGGATATGACTCCGGTTTCTTTGAAGATCCAGATTTGGAACCTTACAGAAACCATCTACTTTGCGTTGTTCCATCTGTTTACAGACAACCTAAGTTTATTGCAAGAGATGGTTCCTACAATGCCGTAGGATTCCCTAATGATACATCTGAACTCACATTGAGCGCAGGTCTAAAAACCGTTGGTGCTGCTCAAAGAACTCACGTAGGAGATATCTCCGGTAAAGTATTCTTACAGCACCCTGCTGGGGTGCCACGATGGAGCGTAGATGAAGCGCCAGGTGATGACAAAACAGGATATATTGATTCATCGATATCCCCTGCTGATGACCCTAACTGGAATTTTGCAATTTACATCTTACCAGGTGAAAACTCACTACCACAATTCAGATTCTTGAATGACAGTGGAGAAACAATTTACACTCCGGCTGTACACCTAGAAGGTTTCAAAGCCAGAATTGTAAAGTTAGCTGGTTCACAAATAGACCAAATAAAAGCATCTAATGGTGGTAAGTTAGTTTACAAACTGATAGCACCATTTGGATTGCCAACATCGGGAACAATGGCTGCAGACTTTTCGGCTTGAAGATCACGGACAGGGGATCTTTCATGAGCGGAATAAAAGGCATAACAATAAAAACAGCAGGGCATAGCTATTCAACTGTGCCGACTGTAACTATACAGTCCGGCCATGTGCTTAGTATCGATATTAAGAAATCTAATGCTTCTGGCCGTAATGTTTCAAATTACAGAGGCTCTAATTGGGCAGGACATACTGGAATAATTAGAATACCCAAAGATACAGATGAATTTTTCATAGACAATAGTGCCAGTTCTACAGATGATGCATACAACACAAGTGCGGTTTACATTTATGAAGGTACAGGAGCAGGTCAAATAGGTTCTATCTCCGATTACGATGGTTCTACAAGAAAAATTACCATAAGCCCTGCTTTTAGCACTGCAGTTGACTTGACAAGCAGGTACATAATAGGTCCAGCAGTTTCATTTAGTTCCGGTTCTGCTACAGCAGCAGCACAGGTAAATGAAGATGGAACAGTGAAAGAAATAATAGTAGTGGAAAATGGTTCAAGTTATACACAAGCCCCAACACTATCTTTCTCAGGTAGAGGGCGCTTAGTGGGCGGGGTAACTCAAACCGGCGTTGCACCTACAGCCACGGTGAAAATCTCGGAAGGCGCAGGGGCTACGGCCACCGCTAAACTGAAAAGTACAGGGATTAAATCAATAACTATTGTCTCTGGTGGCGATGGTTATGGAGCAGCACCCACAGTTGAAATCCTTTCTAGCAATGGCGAAGGTAGTGGTGCGACAGCAACATGCACAATCTCAAGCAATGCAGTAAACGCAATAACAGTCACTAATCAAGGAACTGGATATACTGCAGTTCCTACTGTTAGATTTATTCCGACAGATGCAACCGATCTACAATCAAGCGGAACTGCCGGTGGAGTTACAGCGGCAGTTGGTACAGCAGTTCTAAACGGAACATCCGTAGATAGTGTAAAAATGACTTGTTTTGGTGGAGGATATAGAGAACCGCCTGAAGTAGTTATTAGCGCACCAGGAGGTTCAGGAGTTACTGCTACAGCCATTTCTATTTTGAAGGATGATAACATAAATGCAAGAACTAGAGGTGAAGCACCGCTTAAAGTAGTCAAGGGTCCTAAACCAGCGAAAGATATCATAAGTAGCGTTAGGCCATTCCCCTCATTCTCTCAAGGGCGTAGACAATCTATGCCTCAAGTTTACAAAACCGGAACACTAACTATGCTTAAAGACGGATTATACCGTGTTACTGGCGCTGAATACATTAACTATCAAGTGAACTTAGGGTTAGAATTAGAAATAACTTCGATAGCTTCTGATAAATCTGCTTTGGTTGTAAAAGTAGTAGATGGAGACTTTGACCCAACGACAGCGACAGGAGTATCAAGTTTTAGCTTACCTTCAGGTACAGTTTTAGTTGTAGGAAACGAAGGCTCTCAACAAGAAACAGTAAAACTGAATTCAACAGTATCGTTTTCTAAGGCAACTCCAACGGCAACAATTAGATTTGTGGATGATGGTACATCAGACGCAGACATTAATACTGCATCTACTGTAACTTTAGGGAACACCTTTGCAGTAGGTGATACTGTAACAGCAATGTTCATTCCAGGGCACAGAGGGGATTCTTCAAAGGTAGGAGCATCTAATTTCAAGACATTTAGTGACATTGAACCCACAGCCGGTTCGACAATGAATTCTGGTGAGCAGAATTTCTATCAACTCGCACTTGGCATTGCTTCTCAACCCAAATTTATATCACCTAATGGAAGCTTCGTTGGTTCCGGTTTTGAAGATGTAACAACCTCATTCGGTATAGGAGGTTCGGCTGGTGGGTCGCCAATAGTCGATGGACAAGGCGACTCAACTGAATACTCCCAATGCTTGATGACGCTTAAATCGGGTCTAGATTTCACTATGCCTACTGCTGGTGCTGTAACCTCGCAGAAAGTCCACAACTTCACTTCAGTAAGTGTAATGGATGACCACGCTGTTATTGCGTGTCCACAAGGCGCAAGTGTCGCAAGAGCTAACGAAATGCAAGCGGGCACCACATTAATGTGGGCTTATCCAGACACAAACCCATTCTCATATGATACATCAAGAAATGGCGTGCAAGTTCCACAGCCTATGCAACGAGTAATAGAGGAAGTCTCAACAGATACAGTAACATTTAACGGTGTAGAACATATTATGGTGAAATTCACAGAAGTCTACGCTGGACCTGCTACTGCGGGTAGTCAAGGCGCGATTACAGCAAATGTGTCTGCAATTGCTTCCTTAGTTTATACCGCTTTTGGAGCGGGTGTAGACTACTCTCAAACATGGTTCAACATAGGGCTACAATTCAGAAGACAAGGAACTACTTCAGGTGATGGTGGAACACCAACTCTAACAAACGCAACAGTAGCAACAGGTTTCGATTATGATAGCGGCCCTAAACTAGTTAACATTGGTGGTGCGCCATCAGATGCTGCAGGTTTATATGATGTTAATGGTGGCAGTTTTTCTTCCAACTCTGCGAAAAATAGGACTGCTGGTGGTACAGGAACAAAAACACTGGTAGGTTTCATTTCACCTAGAGTTAGAGTATTCCAGCCTAGAGGAACACCTCTATGGTCCTTACAAGAGGCAGATCGGAAAACAGAAGACTTCTTGTTTTCTAGAGGCGGTTGGCTAGATTCCTCCGACACACCTGCAGCAGCTCCAAATCCAATGTACAGCATTTACATGGGCACAGGGGAAGAACAAAGTCCGGAATTCCAATTCCTTAATGTTGATGAAGATTTGAGAATCCCTGTAATTACTTTGTCTGGTTGGAAATATAGACTAGTAGAAGTTCCAGAAAAAGAAGTTAAAGAAATGATTAGAAGGTCTGGTCGATTTAATTATGAGATAGTTCCTTATGCACAATCTAACTTCCAAAAAGGCCAAGATCCATCAGGACCTATTGGCGGGTGGCATACTCACGTTAAGAAACACAAAGGCAGAAAAATGTCATTTGAAGAATATAGGTCAGCCATAGGTAACACAACACAAATGACTAATAATATACTGAGCGGTTCCAAATCAGGGATAGGCAAAAGTAGGCGAGACCCTAGGGCTATGCACAGGAGGTATAAGTGATGGTAAATTATCGAGCAGACGGAATAACCGAAGTTATAGGTGATAACCTTGGTAGAAAGTTTGAACTTGTTCCTAACGAATTCAATCTTCCTAATTACGAACTCAAAAGAGAAGATGTAAGGGATATACACACTAGGCAAAGAGGGGTAATAATTGACGCTGAGACCGAATTAGAAATAATAGATCAACCCGAATCTGGTGAGCTAAATTATGTGTTAATTCATTTGACTGGAGGCGGTACAGAACTGCCAGATGGCACAGCCGCAGTAGCACCAGAAAACCTTGCAGTCTATCTACAACTAGATGGTAATGTCCAAGGTGGTTTTGAAACAGAAAGAACCTCAAACGGATTCACATACAAAGGAATTACATTGGCTGATGTTGACAATATGGGATTACCAGAACAGTATGGAAATTGGTTTGTAACGAAGGCAACTGCCAGTTTATATGTTGCTCATTATCGTGGCCTTAGACCATATAGCCATCGATTAAGGCTTATAGTAACAAATATCGCACCACAAGGTAACAAAGCCAGCGTAGTATTCACTGGTGGTGCCGCATCTAACAACGCTAAAACAGTAATTATCACAGATGCTGATGGTAACAGCCATACCATGACTACGAATACCAGCACAGCAATTGGTTCTTCTACATCATCAGTGATTGGGCTACAAAGCGCCAGTTCTGCAGCAACAAGGGTTCAAGCATTATACAATTCGCTTTCTCTAGCAAAGGCAGAGGGGTTACTAAACATAGAATTTCCAACCGCATTTACTCCAGGTACAAGCACAACACTAACGGTAACTATGTCTACAAGAGGAACAAAGGGAAATACTAGTGTGACTGGTACTTTTGGAGACTCGACTGCAATCTACACAGTTGCAGGGGGAGTGTCATCAACAGCTAATCAATTTGATGGTGGCACTGCAGAAAAAATATTCATTGAAAGACTAGAAATCAGCCGTAGAAGGTACCTAGCCCTACACGGTGGCAGTAATACAAGAGGCCCACCAACGCAAGAATATGGATTGTGAGCAGAGGGTGACAATGAATGTTAGGCAGCTCAAAACACATCTCTGGTGTGAGTAGTGCGCCTAAACTTTGGCATACTTACCTTAGCAAATTCCCGCATTTAGATGTTGAAATAGTTGAAAGATTTACTAATGCCTACAACTGTATTGCATACTCTATCGGTGTACGTGATCGCTGGGTATGGAATGAAGTAGATTTGAACGAAGACGGCACAGCGACATACGGGGAATTTGTTGCTTTTTACAACAAGCATGGTTTAGTTCCTACCAACTTCAAAGAAGAAGCTATAGTAGCAGTATACGGATTCAGAAAGTGGGATGGTGCGATTGATGTTAAACATGCTTCACGAAAAAGGGGCGACTATTGGGAATCTAAAATGGGTCAAGGTGGAATAATTAGGCATAGGGATTTAGATGTGTTTGACGACTCTCCTTATGGGAATTTACTTTTACTTTTGAAGAGGGCTTAACATGAAATGTAAACGGCCATTAGTTCACAGGCCTGAATTTGAGGGGAAGCATCATTGTAAAAGATGTGAATGTGAACTTAGAGAACAAGGAGGTACTGATGATGAGTCAGCATAAACAATCTTACATGGCAGAATATGATTTGAAAACCATGTCTAGGGATAGCAGCCAATTGCTTAACAACCTAAACAAAGACAGAAGTTTGCCTGATTGGGCTAAATCGAAACTTACTGAAGCTAGAAGTCATTTGTCTAATGTGACAGATTACAAAAGAGGAACAATGAGTGTAAGATCGATGCCAGGATTAGGAATGTCGAGAAAAAACCAATCTTCCTATCTCAACCCCCCCCTTGAAGGGATAAATTTAGGAAATACTGCAAGTAGGAATTCTTTGTACAAAACACTACTATTATCCGGAGCGTTAGTCGGCGGTGTTTACCTTTATGACAAAAAATATGCATCGAAAAAGAGGTTGAAAACATTGCCAGAAGGGGCAAAAGTCATGGACCATAAAGACAAGTTCAAAATTGCTACAGCCTTTCTAGCATCAGGTATGGCCTTTGGATTGATAGATAATGGAGGCTTGATGCTAGGCATGTCTGCCATAGAAGGAGAGGTGTCCAAATATACTACTGATGAAAAAGTTATTGCTGGATTAGGCAACACATATTCAGATGTTCTAGGAGCTTTCCTTGGTGCATATGCAGGTTCAATTATAGCAAAGAAAACAGGTTGGGATGGTAACGCTGCACCGCCATTATGGGCTGCTGCAGGTGTTGGTTTAGGATGTCTTATTCCAGTCTACTTGAGATATAGATATGTAAAAAAGAATGAGGCTTGATAGTATGGATGATGATGTATTTGAAGATTTTGCTTACTTTAATAAAATGGCGATAGGCACTTTCTTCGCTGCTAGTACCGTGTTTGTTGGTCTCCGATACATCCAAGTCTATCCAAAATTAACATCAGGAAGTCAGCAGAGTTACATCACTAGAGGCATACTTACCTTAGCTTCTGTTGTGGCTGCTGGTATCGTTACGGCTACAGCGTAATTACATCAATTACTAGAATTAAGCTACGGTTAAACCCTATCTAAATAATAGGTGTCAGCCGTCGATGGTGATAGGGATGAGAAACCTAGAAACCGATAGGAGATAAACAACGACGACTGACAAAAGTTCCTAAAATAGATTGCCGTTTAGTAATTTCCCCGATTGAGGGGTGTTTCTCCTTGTTTCTTTAGCATAACTACCTTAGATCATAGGAAACCTCCTGAGCGTGGCTCTCAATAACACCCATTTATACCCAAAAACAAACATTACATGGTTGCGAGTGGGTTGACCATGGAGGTTCTAAGTTGAACCATGGCATTCAAACTCATCAATTGAGTTCTTCGCCCACTTTATGATTGCTAATGGGTTCTAATGAGTCATAAACTCAAAGATTTCTAGATTTCCCCTACAAAGGGGGGGGTAGTATCACAATAGGACTTCCTTTGTTTGCATACGACCCCTTTCTACTATTGTATCGCCAACAAAGGAACGTAGGCGAACCTTTAGCGACATATTAAAATGGCTAATTGTTCTGCCCCCCTTTGTAGGAGACAAAAATCTAAATCGGCCATGGTAAAAATATTCAAGCATGGTTTTAATTGGTGGTGTAATAATGAATGATTCAATAAATAAAATAGCGATAGATGCTATAACAATCATACAACATTTAGGTCATGATGAATTGGCTTCTATATTGTTAGATAGATATGAGAGGGCGATAAAATGAAAAAGAATGGTAGGAAGTATAGGAGAGCTATGGATGCTTGGAACAAATGTAGGGCTGGAAGAAAAAAACCAGTGGCATCTAAAAGGCAACTTCCTTTAGTTAGAAGGACAAAAAGAGCGGCTAGGAAGTGAATTCTTGAGAGCTGTCATTTACACCAGGGTTTCTACTAAAGGTCAAGAAGATAACTTTTCGATAGATGCTCAAGAGCGTAGGTGCAAAGCGTGGCTTGAGGGCATGTTTCCTGAATCTAAGGTAGTTGAAATTTATCACGAAGTAGGTAGTGGAGGTTCAGTAGATGGAAGGCCTATATATCAAAAAATGATGCAAGATATGTATGAAGACAAGTGGGATTTATTGATATTTTTCAAACTTGATCGTTTACATAGAAATATGAAAAATTCAGCAGATTTCTTTGATACTCTTAGAGAACACAGTAAACTGTTTGTATCTGTATCTGAAAATATTGATACCACCCAGCCAGGAGGGGAAATGCTATATTACATGCTAATGGCTTTTGCCCAAATGGAAAGAGAAAATATCCGTTTAAGAGTTAGGATGGGTATGACAGAAGCCAAAACAGCCGGTATTCACTTAGGTAGGCCGCCGTATGGATATAATATGGTTGCAGAAACAGACGATAAGGGCAACAGAACCTCCAAAGGAATATTAGAAATCAATCCCGAAGAAGCATTAGTTGTTCAAAGAATATTTAGTTTATACAAAGCCGGATATTCTATTTCCGATCTATGCTATGATTTAGTTATTGAAGGTATTAAAACCAGACAAGGTAAACCAATGTGGCATCGGGAAACAATAAAAAAATTGTTGAATAGAGAACAACTATACAGATTCGGAGCAGTCGAAATCGATGGTAAAATTAGAAACAACGTGCATCCAATTATATTAGGGGATGAAGAAGAGTGAGCATGATAGAATTACTAGTAGGAGTGATAACAATAGTGTTTCTTTATTGGTTAGGTGGGGTATTGATGCCCGATTATGAACCAATAAAACAAGAACTAATCAAATTAGAGGGGGAAGAATAGGGTGCAAAACGAATCAGTAAGTATAACTTTGACAGGTGCTGAAATTGTATTACTTGGTTGTTTGGGGATTGTAGGTTCGATTCTGGTCTTAGCTTTATTTTGGTTTTGGGTTAGAACAATATTTGGAGGAAAAAAACATGACTAGTGATTTTAGCATAACAAGATACTATCTAGACGGCCATAACTTAGTCGGGTGTACTTTGGTTGGAATTTCGGGTCACACAGATGGGATGATGGCAGAAATATTGAAGTTCGATGACATAGCAAATACATTTGTAATCAAATACGATGGAAATGGAACAGTTACGCTCAATGAAAAACAACTCATAGAACATTGGGCTACAATAGATGGTCCTGATGATTATACACATACGGATGATGATGCTTCATGAGGGGAGATTTCTTACGAATGTGCATTAGAAGAGATTGTTGGGGAATTCCAAGACCAGGTTTTAGAAAATGCGAAGAATGCATGAAAGGAAATGGGCCAGTAAAGAATCCATACGAAGAAGAATAATCAAAATAATGAAACGGCTAAGTTAATTAGGAACAAAAAGAGGGTAGCAAATGAGCGATAAAAAAAGCGATACTAATTGGTGGGGGGAGCATTATAGGATTAATGCTCAATGGCTCATCATAAAATTAAACACATTAGTTAATGCTGATTTGAATGAACTAGAACTCAAAGAAATAAAAAGTATTGTGAGAGCTTCCCTTCCTAATTTTGCTGAATCATATGGTGTAGAATTACAAACTTTTAGTGAGGGCGGAAAAAATGATTGAAAGAAAATATGAAGAAGTACAAATATTAAAAATAGCCTCAATGGGATTATTCTGCTTGCTGTTTATTTTTATGATTAGTAATGATAACTCAATCCAAAAGTCATTAGGATTTAGTCTGATAAGCACAGGTTTATTCTTTATATTTAGTCAAGCGATTAGAGGCAAAGAACCTTTGATTAGAGATGATCGCATACAATTTCCTGAATTGTGGCAATATTACACAAATAATACCGTATTACCATCGGGCTACAAAGAAATAGAAGCAGCAGTAGAGTCTGGAAGAGATTTGGATTGTATTATAGAAGATTTGTCGGATGATGGTAACTTAAATGAGTCTAACAAGGAGGAAGAATAAATGTCGAAAGCACCTGAAATAGCCCCCCAGCAAGTATGGTTTGCAGTGAATATCTCTAGAGGTAATAAAGATAAAACATTAGAAAGCAACGAATGGCTTGGAAATGTAAAAAAAGAGGTAATGAAAGGCATAAAAGAATCTATACCATGGAATCTAAATGCAATGAACTTTCTTATGCTGCAAAATATAGCTTACGGTCCATTTACAACAAAAAAACATGCACTATCTATGGCTCCAGCAGAATTAGATGACGACTCAAAAGACTTATGGAAAAAAGAAATTTGGACTGCCATACTTATTCCAAATGTATTTGACGAGTCTGAACTTGAATATCCCGACTGGTCTCTTTGCTCCATCAAGTATGTATGTACAGAGTGCAAAAGTTTTCAAATTTTCAAAGGTTCATGCGTGGAATGCAAATCACAAAATAAACCTTACACACCTACAATAAAAGTTAGAGATTGGGATGGTGAACTAAGTTGAAAACAATAGAAGATACTTATGCAAGTCGTCTAGCTCTTGTTGGCGTGATGATTGCTGGAATAGGACTTTATTTCAATTCAAACGCATCTATAACTCTTGGATGCGTAATGCTTGGTCTTTACGGGCTAAGAAGGTGGCTACAATGGAGAGATGAAATATGAGCAAACAAACGAAAAAACCAAAACAAACAAAAAAACCAAAACAAACGGAAGAAAAAAACGGCACACTAATGAAAGACATTACACAAGATTTGTATTTACAACAGCAAACACAAAAAGTTGCTGAGAGATATGAAAAGAAAATGAAACAACTTCAAATGTTTCACGACTTAGAAATGGAAAATGCAATTTCTGGCGCAGAGGAAGAGGTAATTCAAAAACCTAGTTTGTGGGCAAGAATTACTAGAAGATTTAAAGATGTATATATTATTTTCAACCACAATATGCCTGTATATTGCCACAAAAAAGATTGTCCTACCAGGAGAGAAGGTATCAGATGGGGAATAGAAGGCATAACCTCCGACTTATCAGTTGCATTTGATTACATAAGAGTATACTTCAAGAAATATGGCGAATACCCTCAAGCCTTCTCCAAATTGCTTCACATTCGCATGGATCGTAGAAAGGGTGCTGGCGTTGTAGTTAGTGATGTTTCTTACAGCTATGATACTTGGAGGAATTCTGATGCTTACGACGATGAAAAGAAAATAAAGAGGAAGACTATACAGGGGTTGTTAGAATGAATATTGATGACGAAAAGATTTTTAGCGAAGAAAACTCGGAATACCACGGAAAACTCCTAGAATCAAAATTAGCCGGATATTTTACCAGCCAAGGGCACCCTCAAAAGTATGAACCTCAAATGTATGAACCTCAAAAGTACAACCCTGCGAAAAAGACTATTCGATGCGATGAATGCGGGGTAAAAGAAGGATATGGTAGGCATATAGTAACGGTTGGAAAAGTAACAATTTGTAATTATTGTTGGCCACTTTTGCAAGACAAATTCGCAAAAAAATTCCCGCCTTCAAAAAAGAAAAAGAAATAATCTTATCCTTCGATGACAGGGGTATTAGGGCTATAATTATCTATCTGTGACAACGTGAAATTGCAAGTATGGCAAGTCAAGCATTTACTACACAAATTGGAACTACACTGAGGACAGATTAGTTTTTTTCCTTGTTTTAGTAACATCTATATCATTTGTTTTTCTAAATTACTTTGTATGCTTTGGCCGTCAGAACAGTTGAACCGACAAAAAGCACTAAACCCGCTTTGCTTTCTCTAAACGACCTTGTACTCCAAAGAGTTCTTGAAAAGTACCATCCTGAAGTTAGAGTTGCCGCCGTTAATAATACCTTACTACCAAGGATTCCTTTAGTTTCCTTTGAATTACTAGGAGTAACCAAGCCTAGACCTCTGCCCTTTGTAGCACCAAGGTTCGGTGTAGGCGATTCAGGAGTTCTCATCCAATTCTGATTCCATTCGACTCCACCTTGACCTACGTTGAATACTGGAGGTTCTTGCAAAGTCATATTTCACGCCTCATACCCATTGATTTAGATTACTAATATTGATTTGTTTAGGCCATATCGAAAGTACAGCCATTAATCCAGCAACGGTTGAACCTATTCCAATAATCCTTTGTAAGCCGCTGTTATTAGGATTCAAAGCTGCATTTCCGCCAAAATACATTCCGGTAACTCCTGCACCAACCGCTACAACCGAAGTTAATGCCCTTGCATTCGTGCTATTTTCGCCTTTCCAAGTAGCATCCATCCCCCAGGTAGCTACAGGCTCAGCAACTTTTTTGTTGAGAATATTATCGTACTTTTCAATGTAAAGAGTAGTTCCTAAATCTCTTATGCGATCTGCTTGGCCTTTGTGCATTTGCGAAGCTTTGTTTAATTGATTAGCAATTTGAGAAAGAGTTGACGATTGCTGATTTGTCAAACCAGGGTTCTCGTAAAAATCCGTTTCTGCATTTTGAGTAACTTGCCTACTCGCATTCGCTATCATATTTTTTCCAATTTGAGCTTGCACACCTGTCATTATAACACCTACTACATCCGTTTATACAATCCGAAGCAAGCAGCCACGAACAAAAAGAATCCCATAACGGCCACCATCATTGCTTCTGAATTTAAGTCATCTCCTGAAGTTACTAACAAAAACATAGATACGATGACACATGCAATCATTTGTATAACTACTATGTGTCTAATGAGTTCAACCTTTGGTGCGAACCAATCATCCATCAAACTGTGTACGCCCAATGATTTTCTTGGGTCCAATGATTCACCTAGTATTTCGTCAACCAATAACTTAGTTTTTTCTGCAGATTCACTAGGCATCAAATAAGCCCCCTAATCCAATTTTCTAAGGCTGCCTTGGTCATCGTGCTAACTTTATCAGCAATCATATTTAGTTCATCAGACCTAGAACTGCTAGAAGATGAAAGATCATCTAAATTCGATTGTAATTTATGTAGTTCAGTTCCGATATCATTGAAACATGATTTTGAGGCTCGGACTTTGGTGTTAGCATCGGTTCTTATAGAATTCAACTCACGTTCCATAGTATCTAACTTGTACATTATACTCTTAATCATAGGATGGCCGACAAATTCGTTAGCAGACATAATCACACGCCTCCTTGTGGTGGTCCACGATTAGCCGGTGGCAGACCTACGATTCCTCTAAGGCCAGCCCCCACTGCTCCACCAACGGCAGACATTACTCCCCCGTTCTTACCAGGTTCCTCTCCAATCAAGCCTTCCATCATCGCATTAACAGCGCCACTTTGAGCAGCGGCTATTGCTCCATCACGATGTAGTTTTATATTTGCATCAGCCGTATCTAAAACATTAGATTTAGCTACAGATGCAATACTGGAAACCTCAGCAGCAACATCGCTATCTGTTATTGTTTGGATTCTCTTCCCTTCGTCAGTTAGTTGTTCAGATGCGACTTGCAAGAACATGCCAAGTTCATCTTGAACCACATTAATTTTTACATTCTTGAAGTAATGATTGAGAGTTTGTAATAACAATATCTTTTGCAACCCCAAGAATGCAGAAAAACCACCATCAACCCAAAAACGCATGGGTTGGTTGTTGTCTCTTAACAAATCAGCTATTATGTCTACAGTAGTAGGCTCTTGCTCATATTTTAGTCTAGAATAAAACTGCATTGGGTGTGGTGGTTGCCCATAACCATTAGGGGCATACCCTTGTTGTTGATAAGGGTTGAAAGAAGGGGGCGGAGTCATAGGCGGAGGTGTAAAATAACCATTACTGGCAGGGGCTTGTGCCTGATTAGTATTGGTTTGATTCCAGTTAGAACTCATGATAACGACTCTCCGGTATGTTCTAGCGAGGCCGTAGGTGATGAAAAATGTTCCCCCTTGCCAGAAGTATAACTATTTGCTTGTCTACGCATAGTCCTCAAGTCCATAGTGACCGTAACAAGGTCCACTTCGCCAGTCTCATCATTGTGGAATTCGTTGATTGATATTCCTCTTCCTTCGTATTGTTTACACTTGATAAAAAACGGTTCTAATTCATCAACCATTTGTGGCCGTTCCGAGTTCTTTTTTCTCTGCAAAGGTTTCATTGATATCCTTCGTGAACGAAGAAAAGAACTAGAACTACCTTGAACTTCCATTTGTGCATTATGCTTCCACTGGGAATATAGCCAGTATACTTGTAATAAGTCTGGACAATAAGAAGATCTCAAAGGAACTCCAGAATCAACATTGGTGTAAGCGGTAAATAAACGTGGCTTTTTTGTTATTGGATCGGTAAAAAACTCGGTAAGTAATGTTCGGCCTTCCATCTGTTGTAGAGTATTAGGGTCTAGCAAAGGTTTGTCGAATGCTTCAGAACCTAACATTCGTAAGTCAACTCCTGTAACACAACACAACCCTTCATCATTGTACTTTGGTAGCCAAGGAGTCAATTTCTTTCGTGCTGGCTTTAACATTTTATGAGCTTTCTTCATATTCTTTTTCATTCTTTTGTGCGGGTCAGGGTCGTCGTCGAAATCAAACCTTACTTTCGGCATAAATATGTTATGCATTGAGTAATCCTCGTTCGCGGGTACATTCTCCATGTGTTCTGCGAGGGGAGTTAGCCGAATAAGACCTTTGATTGTTAAGAATGTACCAAATCCCAAACCATTTCCTCAATATCCCATCCACGCAGCGCAGATATTGACCTTTTTACAGTAGGTATTCCAGCTCGTTGTAATCTCAGTAAATCTTGCCTAAACGGATCGAATATCTCATGATTGCCGATTCTCCTATTAGACTGTTCTACGGCAGTTTCTTTAGCCCACAAATCTGATTTATTAGCAATCAAAGCAACCATCTTAGGGCGATATTTCTTACCTTTGCGTTGTAATTTTCTATCTCCAAAAGTAAAATCTTTATTGATTATTGCATCAACAAAATCCGAAAATATTGTTTGTTGGTCGTCATTTTGGGGATATTGTAAATGACGATTGTCTATTAACCATATAACAATCTCAACCTTGCGTGAAACCATATCTCTAAGCCACAAGTTGAAGTATTGAATGTGCCCTCCTAAATCAGTTGAAGTGATTGTTCGCTTCAACACTCTATGGCCTCTGTGTAATAACACCCTTTTTCTATTAGCGATTGGTAAAATGTATTTTCCCTTTTCTTTGTCATATTTATGTGATGTAGAAAAGGCAGCATCATCTTCTTCTAGTTCTCCAGGTGTCGCTAAATAATTGTTTAGCGTGGTTTTTCCAGTACCCCATATCCCGTAGATGCCGAATTTGTGACTTCTCCACGAATCCCACAAACCTTTGATTGCAAGTAATCCCCCGTAAGCTAAGGGTGCGCCCGCACCATCTACCATGTAAATGCCTCATTACCAACTAGTAATTGAATCTACCAGTCCGTCATCTTCGTCATCTTCATCGTCATCATCAAATTCGTAATCATCGTCTTCTTCCACAACCGGTTTTAAATTATCAAGCGGTAGTGCAGGTTCTTGTTCTGAATCGTCTTCATCATCCCAATCATCCCAGTCACCCCAATCATCATCATCATCAGCGTCTTCGTCATCGCCACCATCATCATCGATAGGTTCTATTTTTACTAGACTCTCTACCTGGGCAGGCTCGACCTCAGCAACAGGCTCAATGTTAGGCTCTACTTGTGGAACTCCCTGTGTTGGCATGTAATCTATTTGTTCTTCTGCCGTGGTAGCAGTCACTTCCATGTCAGGCATGTCGTCTTGAATTGGCATTTTATCCTCTGCTTCGTCGCTTTTACTAATGCCTTCGAAAAATTCTTCTAAATTGAAAGTCTCTTGAGGTATTGTAGTTGCACCGTCTAACCATATTTCCTTTACTCCATATGCCCAAGCTAAACTAGCAGCTAAAACATGCCACTGCACATATTGTTCTTCTCTCCTTGTAGTGTGTATAGATACACCTATTGCCCACTTATGCTGCCAGCCGACTTCATCAACCCATTCAGCACGATCTGATTTAACCATGTCATCTCTAAAATCTAATACTTCTACTTTAAATTTAGACAACCCGAATACCCACATGGTAGATGTTGCTGCTCTTTCAGTAAAACCATATTGCTTTAGAATACTACTTGCTTTGCCTTTTGGCGGCTTCCTTTCAAACGGTATAAATGCTGTTATTGTCATTGCGCTCAAACAACGTGAAGTGTCGAAGCCGTTTGAATAGTTCGGCTACAAACCAAACAGCCAAGAGTATAAATTCCAATCAAGATAATGGTCTAATGCGCTTGTAGTTAGCGCAGTAGTTCCAAAAGTAGTTGCAGTCCAAAAAATTAATTTGATTCTATACCATCTAAGATCCCAAACTTGCTTTTGACTAAAAGCATCAGCCAGAATCTCTGCATTGCGCTGAGAGTCGCTAGGGAACAAAACGCCCATGATTTCACCGCTTATCAGGTGTTAAATCTAGAGAAGGTTGCTCACCCTCTGCGGTGTCCATTCTCTCTTTCGCTTGTATCATGACTTGCTCCATCTGTTTACGCTTCCCTTCCATTTCCAAGGATAACTGAAATCTCTGCAGTTCTGCATTCATTCTCTTCATGTTTCTTCTAGATTGGCTCATCAAGTTTTGCACATATGATTGATCTTCAAGCCTTTCTTGTGCGAATATTTTGTATAACATAAAAGCTATCATTTGTACGAAAGTCGCAGCCATCATGAACAGGCCAGCCACCTTCAACCAATTGTCTTCATCAGGAAACCACAATTCTTGTTCATGTATTCCAACAGCACAACCTATTAGGAAGGAGTTTACAAAAAGTAATGCGAAAATCCTTAATGTTGTGTTGTCATCTTCACCAGTTACATTGTTCGGCATATTTACTCCCACTATGTTTAGCCGTTAAAGCGTAACCCTAAAATTATCTACCTGCTCTAACCTCTAAAGGCTTCAAAACCTTTCGCAAGGGCGATGCAACATCTACGTTTATTCCAAGCAAGTTAGAAGCAATTACGAAACCTGCTCCAGCCCCAAATATGCTAGGGATGTGAGGTACACCTTGTCCTGGTTGTTTCAAAACATAACCGACACCTAGGGATCCTAAAGCAAGAGTAGCTAATCTTATTTTCTTAGCGTTAGAACTTTTTTTCATGCTCATGGTGAGTATTCCGGTCAATGCCCCTAATAATCCTCCATACAAGCCAGAACTAACCCAATTGCCGCCGCCAAAAACAGCAGGTATGTTTGGGGCTTCGTTTCTAATGAAGGCAGCGCCTGTGCCTTGCGGTGCCATCAATGAATTATTTTTACGTGTTTGTTTCAAAACACGATTTACATTCATCATTCTTTGTTGATGGCTTGGGCCGCCCGCTCTATTTCCAAGCTGGTTAATGTTATTGTCATTAACTGCTGAATGGGGCTGTAATAAGGTCTGGACCATGTTTAGCCCATGCCTAACATAGTTATGTTGATTTCGGTTCATTCATCGGACTTTGACTCAAGATCAGCAATTTGCTTCAACAAGGCTTCGTATGTTACCTTGATTTGCATTTCTTCGCATTCTGCGACTACACTTGCTTCTTTTCCGTCATCTAGCTTCCAATGAATACTTACCTTGTAAAATGGTTCACGCATGTAATGACGCATCGTGCATAGCCGTATAAGCAATTCGTTGATAGAGGGTAATTTTACCCCCTATATAGACCCCTCAATAATTGGCGGGCGATAGAGGATTCGAACCCCTGTTTTCGGCTTAGAAGGCCAAAGTGATATCCATGCTACACTAAACGCCCATGTTTATTTTCTTCTTGTTCGAGTTCTGTTACTCTTTTTCTTTTTTAACGGATTATCTTTTCTAGAAGATTCACCCACGGCCTCTTTGTTAGTCCATGTGTAAAACCTATCCATCAAATCAGTTCTTTCTAACGGCCTAACGCCATGACCCATAGCTTCCCACCCGTCATCTAAACACATAAAATTTCTCGGCCTAAAGAAAGCCCGTATTGTTAAAGCTTTATCCATCTCTTCCTTTATTTCAGCCAATGCTTGTGGATCACCAGAATTTGCTATTGCCCTATTTCTAAAATGTTCTAAATTTAACTCCGGTGGATATTTTTGCGCCATCTTTGGTTGCCCTGTCAAAGCATCCCAACCATCGTGATGTGTACCTGAACCACATGATTCGCACCAAATAATCATATTATGTGTAAAACCACGTTGTACTTTAGTCGGAACAGTTATCCAATTATACTTCAAATCTTCTTCACTATCACAAACAGGGCAC
>MDTC01094100.1_pt1 | contig 30579 bp, 32 predicted proteins | sample 811181 | NCBI WGS metagenome assembly MDTC01 (sample SAMN05326644, study PRJNA326480) | marine metagenome | isolation source: seawater | place: Pacific Ocean: North | collected 2011 | reverse complement strand
AATGAGCCAAAGAAAATAGTGGAGATACCAGGGGCTAACCATGTGTTTTCTGAAGCAGGAGAGAAACCTATGATTGATGCAGTGATCGATTGGATCGGGGAAACTCTTCGTTAGAGTCAAAAATTCTTCTTTTTAAAGCCTGAGTTCATCAATCCTTTAGGATTGAGCAAAGATCACTTATCAGGTTGGATTCCAAAATGGATTATGTAGCCCAGTTTCATCGTGCTTTGTTTAGGGAAGTTTATGGCTTTTTAGGCGTGGATGCAGAAAAAGGAACGGTTGAATTACTAACCGCGACCATTTCTTTACTGCTTATTCTTTTGCTTGCCTGGGTGGCTAATTCAATCGTTAAAGGTTTTGTTTTGGGATTAGTTCGTTCCTTGGCCAAAAGGTCCAAGACTCGTATCGGTGAGCATTTTCTTAAGGAGAAATTCTTTCACCGGTTGTCTCACCTGGCTCCTGCGTTTGTGATCAGTGCCTTGTCGCCTGTCATCCTAGAGCCATTCCCGGTTCTGCTCAGTATAATTGAGGTCTCAGTCAACCTTTACCTTGTGATTATTGCATTGTGGAGCATCGATGCCCTGATCAATGCCCTGCACGACAGTTATGAGGAATCAAGCCTTTCTTCGAAACTACCCCTGAAGGGGATTTGCCAAGCTATCAAACTCTTGGTCAATGCCACCGGAGTAATCTTTATTCTATCCATTCTGCTGGATAAATCTCCCGTTTACTTCTTTTCAGGACTTGGGGCTCTTACCGCTGTTCTGTTATTGGTGTTTAAGGATGTTATCCTCGGGCTGGTTGCCGGGGTGCAATTGACGGCCAATAATATGGTCCGCAAAGGAGACTGGGTGGAGATGCCAAAATACGGGGCGGATGGTGATGTGATCGATGTTTCCCTGACCACGGTTAAGGTACAAAATTGGGATAAGACTATCACCACCATTCCTGCCCATGCATTGGTTAGTGATGCCTTTAAGAACTGGCGGGGTATGAGCGAGTCAGGTGGTCGACGAATCAAGCGTAGTATATGCTTGGATATATCCAGTGTTCGCTTTTTGAAACGTTCGGAAGTGGAGGATCTGGAAAAGATTGAATGCCTCCAGCCTTACCTAAATTCGAAAAGGTCCGAAATCGGCGAGAAGGGTATGAACCTTGAGGAACTGGGCGTGGTCTCGCCCCTGCTAAATGGCAGAAACCTAACCAATGTGGGCACCTTTCGGGCATACTGCAAAGAGTATCTACGGGCCCATCCTAAGATTCATCAGGAGGGTATGACCTTTCTCGTTCGCCAGCTCGCTCCCACCGAGAAGGGTGTCCCCATAGAAATTTATGTATTTGTAAATGATACACGCTGGGTGGAGTACGAAGGGATACAGTCGGATATTTTTGATCACTTGCTCGCATCCCTTCCGGTTTTCGGACTTCGAGCTTTTCAACTTCCTAGTGATTTTAGCGTGATTCAGATGGTATCACAAAAGTCTTGAAGCCGCTCCTTACCTGCTTTTTTGGTGCAGACATGGCACCTAGCCATAGATAAAGATTTGAATTTATTTTGAGAGTTTTTCAATAACTTGCTCAATTTCTCGAACCAATTTTTGGTTATTTTCATCTTGTTCTTCGGATGCATTGTTCTCCAATGCTTTAGCCAAAAACTTTCTGGCTTCTTTTTCCTTTCCGTCATGTGCTTCGATCAATGCACGTTGTAGATGGAAATTTTGTAACCTTTGGGCATATCTTGAGTCTTTTCCTTTTATCTTTTTTTTCTGCAAGTCGGCAAATTTGGAACCTTTTTTAATGAGTTTCTTATTTTCCTTCCGGGCGGTGGAAAGATTGCCGGTACGAAGGTTGGCAAGAGAGTAAGCGGTTTGGACGCTCCAGTCCTGAGGTTCAATAGGAAGCTTGAATAAATGAAAAAAATCCTCCGTCTTTGTATTAAAGCTCGGTTTAAGAAGTTTTACGAAGAATTTCGCCCGTTCTTTGTCGAGATCATGGTTATAGAGATTCGGCATAATCGCATTGGCCAATAGCGAATGTCTTTCATAGTAGCTTTCAGTTAAAGAGTTTTTGGAATGATCCGGGTGTTGAGTCTCAATTTCTTTTTTCAGTTCCCCAGCTTTTTTATCCGTTGGGGGCAGTTCGCTGTAGGTTTTGACGAGACTGTTTAAATATTTGGGATAACTTGCTTTCTCTTTTTGCCATAGTGGGAGCCATACCTCGAGTGCTTTTTTCCATTCCGGCCCGCTGTTGGGCATTTTCTGGTCCTTGTTTTTTTCGAGAATTCTATCCTTTGTCTCGTTGATTTGATCAAGGGCTGCCTTATCGGCTAGATACTCTTTTCTTAATTGATCCAGCTGTTTTGAGGTGTTTTCTAGTTTTCTGTCTTCTCCAAAGCTAAAAACAAGCAGGGAAGAAGAAAGGATTAACACACTAAGAAATATTTTCATCTAATTACACGATAGTATTTTTCTTAGGTATTCAAGACCACCTTTGACCTCGCTAAATTGACCGTCGAGTTGGGCCTCGAAGCATTGTTCAAGCTTGGGGCCAAACTCGGGTCCAGGCTGAAGGCCATGATCAATCAGGTGTCGTCCTTGAATAATGGGCTTGGGTTCGGAATTCTTTACTTGTAGTTCCTCGGCCCGTTTGAGTAACCATGGACCTTCGGGGAAGTCATCCTGCCTGGGTGGACGACCGGCAATATCCGCCGCTGCCACCCGGACCAGACGGTCAATCCGTTTTACCTTGCGGGCAAGCCTGCGGATAGCTCCATCACTTGCTCGGTCATTGTAAAAAGTTCGTGGACTGAGGTGTCTACGAACCAAAGGAACGACCTGCTCGTGTAAATCTACCTGATTGGTCAATCGGGAAAGAAAGGAACGAGTAGGAGTTTCTCCCTTTGGTTCGTGCATGGGAGAGCGTATCCTGCCGTCTTCTCCAATCTTCGTGGTTAGAGGTTTACCCAAGTCATGACAGAGCACCGCAAAGCCGACGACCAAGTCCTCCCAATTGTCATTAATACGTTCCTTGGCGAAAGCGTCCAAGCAATGGAGGGTATGAACCCAGACATCTCCTTCGGGGTGCCATTCAGGATCCTGCTCACAACCAATCAATGCTTCGATTTCAGGGAAATATTTTATCCATCCACAATCTTTCAAAAAAGTAAGGCCCGCGGTAAGATCACTTCCTTGGAGAAGAAGTTTTTTCCATTCTTCAAACAATCGTTCGGGAGGAAGATCCTCCATACCCATAGACCGGCAAATCTGTAATGTGCTTGGGTGTGGTTTGAGATTAAAGCGGGCAATGAACTGCATCGCCCGGAGAACACGGAGGGGATCTTCCTTAAATGCGGGACCAATGTGGCGAAGTGTTTGGCTTTGGATATCATGAATTCCTCCAGTTGGATCCAATAGTTCTCCCGTCAATGGATCCAAACCAATGGCATTGATTGTAAAGTCACGCCGTTGGGCGGATTTCTCAAAAGGCAAGGATGAATCAACCTCCACGGAAAACCCCTTGTGGCCGGCGCCTGTTTTAATCTCAGTTCTCGGGAGAGAAAGCTCGGCAGGTAAGCCCTTTAATTTAAGTACACCAAAGGATTTACCCACTTCATGGCAGGTATATTTTGTAGATAGTATGACTTTGAGTTCTTCGATCCCGATATTTTGAATTTCGCAATCGATTTCCTTGGCTTTAGAACCAATGAATAGATCCCGTACACATCCGCCTACAAGAAGTAGGCGGCCTCCGGAATTTTTAATGAGCTTGGCGAGTTCGTTAGCAAGGTCGCCGAGTTCGCGGGGAAGTGTGTTTATGGGATCAGGAATTTCAGCCATTTATTACGATTCTGGGAACAAAGTAGCTTCCACCACCGTACAAATGGCATGATAAATAGGGAGATGAAATTCCTGTACCCTGGGTGTTTCAGATGCCGGTGCCTGAATGACTAGGTCGCAAAGGGGAGCAAGGGATCCTCCACTTTTGCCGGTAAGAATGATCGTTTTCAGGCCTATCGCTTTGGCGGTCTTAGTTGCATGCACAATATTTTGAGAATTTCCAGATGTACTAATTCCTAGAAGGATATCTCCTGGTTTTCCAAATGCTATTACCTGTTGGGCAAAAGCGAATTCAGGTTTGTCGTCATTCGCAAAAGCAGTTTGGAATCCAATCATGGAGGGAAGTGGAAGTGCAGGGAGACTACCGTGCAGATTTGAGGAAAGTTCAGGCCCTAGTTTGTCTGATAATTCGGACGAAAGAGTACGTGGTTTTGAAAATCGTTTGATTAATTCTCCGGAAATGTGTTCGCAATCTGCAGCACTACCACCGTTCCCGCATAGCAATAGTTTATTACCCGACTGAAATGCCCGGATCAGTAATTCTGAACAATTTCGGATAGAATCCTTGCATATAGAGAGCTCAGGTATGCGTTGGCAAAGTTGATCTATATCGTCCATTTTCCCCAAAACTAAGCCAGTCTAAGAATAGAGCCAACCTAAATTCCATCCTGTCATAGTTGATGCACGTTCTTTACTCGGTGAAGAAATTTTGGCAGGGTGTACCCTTTGCATTAATGAAAACCAGTTCAGTAGATACTTTGAGTGATAATCAGACGCTTGCAGAGATGGATGCTCTTGGGAGAATTCGTTGGGCCTGGGAGAAATATGGTACGGGCTTATTGGCATCCACGAGTTTTGGTCTGCAGAGTGCAGTCATGATTCATTTGGTTCGGGAGGTGAGCAAAGAGATACCGATTGTTTTTATTGATACTGGATATCTTTTTCCCGGTACTTATGAATATGCATTGAAACTTCAGGAAGTATTGAATTTTAAGGCTCATGTATACTCCGCAAAATTATCTCCTGCCTTTCAAGAGGCTTCCTTTGGGAAGTTGTGGGAGCAGGGCAGGGAAGGGATGACCAAATACAATTGGTTGAATAAAAAAGAACCAATGGACAGAGCACTTAAAGAGTTCGGAACCCAAGTATGGATGGCTGGATTGCGTAGAACTCAGGCAAATGAACGCAAAGAACTAAACTATGTGGAACAGCAAAATGGTATGCTCAAACTGTATCCCATATTAGACTGGGATGATAAGACCACTTATCAATACCTTCCCAAGCACGATCTTCCTTATCATCCATTGGAGGGTATGGATTATGATTCGGTTGGGGATTGGCACAGTACCCGTAAGATAAGTGAGGTTGAAAAAATTGAAGACGCTAGGCATGGTGGTCATGGTCGTGAATGCGGCTTGCACTTAGATGTTCCTGAGGGCACGGATTTTACCGTCTAAATAAATTTTTATGATTACTCCGGAACAAAAAGCCGAACTGCAGACTCTCCTCAAAAGAACCAACCATTTATGGTCTTTCCTGAAGTGTGATGAGAAAAAAAATACCATCGTGGAAATGGAGGAAAAAATGTCCAGTCCCAGCTTTTGGGATGACCAATCGGAAGCTAAAAGGGTTAGTTCAGAATGTAATCGCCTGAAGCAACTCGTTGAAAAAATTGAGAACTTCAGGAATCAGGTGGGTGATGCGGAAGCAATGGCCGAGCTATGTGAGGAGGATGAAGACGATGCCGCTATGCTTAAGGAATTTTCTAAGGAATTATCCAATCTTATTGAAAAGATCGAAGACCTTGAGGTGGAGAGCTTCTTATCTGAACCCATGGATATTCGACCGGCATTGCTTAGCATTCATGCAGGTGCTGGGGGCACAGAATCCTGCGACTGGGCCGATATGCTTATGCGGATGTATGTTCGCTGGGCGGAGAGGCGGGGATTTACGGTTGATATTCAGGATATACAACCTGGTGAAGAAGCCGGGATCAGTAGATGCACCATGCGTATTGATGGAACCAATGCCTATGGGTATTCCAAGGCCGAGCGTGGGGTGCATCGATTGGTCAGGATAAGTCCTTTTGATTCAAATAAACGCCGACACACATCTTTCTGCTCCGTAGATGTGATTGCAGAGATGGAAGATGACGATGTGGATATGGATATTCCGGACGATGATCTGCGTATAGATACATACCGTTCGAGTGGTAAGGGTGGGCAGCATGTAAACAAAACCGACTCAGCAGTACGGATCACACACCTGCCGTCTAATATTGTCGTGCAATGCCAGAATGAACGCTCCCAGTTAAAAAACAAACAGACGGCCATGAAGGCATTGAAATCCAGGCTCTATGAGAAACAGCAGGATGAGAAGCGTGCAGAGATGGAAAAATTTTATGGTGATAAAGGTGAAATGGGCTGGGGTAACCAAATCCGCAGCTATGTCTTTCAACCTTACCAAATGGTCAAAGATTTACGGACTGGAGTGGAAACCTCAGGCGTACAGGCGGTGATGGACGGTGATCTTGACCGCTTTGTCAATGGGTGGTTACGAGCAGGATGTCCGCGCCAGCGAAATAAGGATATTCAAATTGACGACTGATTCGCACGATTCCATACCCGGTTTAAGCTGGGATGAAATCGAGAGTTCAAGAAAGACTTCTCTATTTGCAGATAAATCCTGGAAGTGGTCCAATCAAGCCTGGCAATTACCTAGCGATGCAATTGATTTCCTTCACAACCTTGGCAATGCCGGGATTTCTTTTTTTCGTGCCCTTGAGCGACTCTACTTAAAATCAGTAAACGGGGAAAATATTCTTCGAAACAAGAATTATTCTACCCCGTGGGTAGCCGAATATATGGATGGAGGAAAACCAGGCTGGATGGTGGAACACTCGCGTTCTTCCGTAATGCGGGGAGTCTTGCCCCTGGTGCTTCGTCCCGATCTTTTACCAACCCGTGATGGGTTTGCCCTAACGGAATGGGACTCGGTGCCTGGTGGAATTGGGCTGACGGATTATCTGGGCAGATTATATTTGGGTGAGAATGCTCCAGAAATGGCCAAAGCATTTGGTCGGTCTTTGCTAGATCAAGTTGGTGAGCTTGGGAGAGATGCCCAGTTTGCTATTCTGGTAAGCGAGGAATCCGCCACTTATCGTCCTGAAATGGAATGGCTGGGGCAAGAACTTCGTAAGGATGGACTGAACATTGAAGTGGGTGCACCAGATGAGGTTTCTTTTTCCGGTGACTGTGCTTACCTAAAGAATAGAAGAATCGATTTAATCTACCGTTTCTGGGAATTATTTGATCCCCAGGTTTCGAATATGACAGAATTTGCCAAATGTGTGGAGGCGGGAAATCTAGTTGTTACGCCAGGTATGCGTCCATTTCTTGAAGAAAAGCTTGCCCTTGCTTTATTTCATCACCCAAGGTTGCAGATCTATTGGCAGGAAAACCTCAGCAAGGAAGATAGGGAATTGTTATTAAAAATGATTCCGCTTTCCTGGGTTTTGGATCCCACACCCGTTCCACCCGGTGCATCCATCGATGGGCCATTAGTTAGCGGGGATCGTTTGCAAAACTGGAGAGAGTTAGGAGAAGCATCCAAAAAAGAAAGATCTCTCATTCTTAAAGCCAGTGGATTTCACGAAACTGCATGGGGGGCTCGAAGTGTGGTGGTGGGGGAGGATGTATCGTCTGATGACTGGTCTCAGACCGTTGAAGATGCTCTGGCCAATTTTCCTAACCCAGTAAGCATTTTACAGGAGTTTAAAAAGCCGGTCACCATGAGTCACCCAGTGTATAATGAAGGCGGGCTGATTGAGCCAATGAAAGGAAGGCTTCGTTTGTCTCCTTATTATTTTCTCAATGCAGGAAAAGCGAATTTGACGGGAGCACTTGCTACTTTTTGTCCGGCAGATAAAAAAGTAATCCATGGGATGAAGGATGGAGCCCTTCTACCTTGCCCCATATACTAATTTATCAGGAAGTCTAAGAGCCAGAGTGGTAGTCGGAACTTACGATCAATCCATCTGCTTCCACATTGATATACCAACCGGTTGTATTTTCCGGTAGTGGCCAGTCTGCCAACCAAGTACCATCTTTCTTTCGTAATCGAACAGGGGTCTCTGTCCATTTTCGATGTCCGGTGTATCCATCATCTGTTGAGTGTACAAGCGTTGCAGAATCTAACTCGCGATCGGTTTTGAATTTGGCAAATAATTGATTTTTGAGAACTCCAGACTCCAGTCTTGTGCACCAGAGTTTGCCACTTCCCAGGACCGATTTAGCAAAGGCATAACTTTCCGGGCGTGACCAAGCTGAGCCATGTCCATGTCCCATATTGGGCACTAGGGATACCATGTTATCTGAACCGCATTGATCATAGGATTTCTTTAGAATTTCCATGGGGAAGTGTTTATCTCCTGGCCAGGAAAGCCAAAGCACAGGCATAGTCGCTTGATCAAAGCGGTGGCCAGCCTCCCATCCCTTTATGTAAGCATGGTTATTCGACAAAGCGGGTTTGTAGTGATTGTCAGCTTCATTTAAATAACCGCATCCATATACGGGGATGGTGAAGGCGAAGCGTTGATCAATACCCAATACGATGGAGCTTATAATTCCACCCCAGGATACTCCCATTAAACCAACTTGCTCATCTTCTACTTCAGGAAGTGAGCGCAGAAGGGAATTTGCAAGAATTGTCTGGGAAACAGCATGGTACATCCACTGGTTTTTTAACTCTTTATGGGAGTCCCCAAATACTCCGGTCCGTGAGGGACCAGCCCATTGATGTTTTTCCCAGACCTTCTTTCGATGGTCGCTCAAAACCTTTTTGTCGGTTTGTCCCTCCACCGCTATACTAATTGCGGCGAAACCATGCTTGTTCCAACGATCAACCCATTCCTTGAATGCAGATCCCCCACCTCCATGAACGAGAACAACACCAGGCACTTTCCCCGAATTCTTTTTAGGTAAGCCTAACCAGGCATAAGAGCGAGTATTTTTACCTTCGTAGGGGAGGGCATCGAAATAAATGGCTTTGGGATTGTCGCTAGCTTTGGTTCCTTTTGCCAAGTGCAGTTTGGGGACTTGGGTGAGGGTGCCTAAGGATTCAATTTCAAGAAGTAAACTATCAGATGCCTGCAGAAAAGCACTACTGATGATGAAAGTTACTAATTGATAAAAGGTTTTTCTCACAAACTTTACTTTCCAGTTGTGGTTAAGAGAAAATTATCGGTACGGAATGGTGTAACGGGGAGGGTGACTGCACCATCCTTACGGTATAAATTACAAACTGGGTTATCCGACCAAGCGTAGCGTACAGCCAATGGAGATGATATAGAGTCAGACCATACCTCAACTTTATCCTTCCCGATCAGTTTAGCTTCGGCCCAGACAAATTTTTGATCAACTCCGCATATAGCAAACCCAACTGGAGATTTGGTATCAAAGCAGTATAATCCATCTCCTGTTTGATCAAATGTGATCTGGATTTTATTTCCCATGATTTCATGAGATTTGTATGTGGGGCTACGGTTGGGGATCTGATGTCCGTATTCATTGACCAAAGCATGCCTAAGCAAACGGTTAGCCACAGTTTGTTTGTTTCTTGGGTGGATATCGTGGCCTTCTCCGGCGTCAATAATAACTGCTTCGCCTACATTCTTTAATTGCTTCAGGGTTAGGGTTTGGGACTCTCTGAGTTCCGCCCAACTGGAGTCACCCGGTGTGTCAACTTCGTTCCTAAAATCTGCAAGCTGACTCCAGTAAAATGGGAAGTCTCCCTGATTCCATGCTTCCCTCCAAGACTGAATCATTAATGGAAATGTTTCGCTATATGCATGAGCCCTACCTGCATTACTTTCCCCTTGATACCAGATGGCTCCTTTTATTCCATAACCAATTATTGGGTAAAGAACACCGTTATATAAATTTGCAGGACGGTGCTGACCAGTCATCGGATTACGAGGCTCTCTTGGTCTGCGGATTTTGGCATTACCTTGCTTGCGATCTGATTCCCATTTTGCCAGTCTTTTTTTGTAATCTTGCAGTTGGCTATCGAAATCATGATTCTTCTCCTTAGTCTGCCATTCTTCCAAATAAGGCTTAGCAAGTTTGCATTGCACAAGACGGTCTATTGGTATCCACGCCTCACAGGCTGAACCTCCCCATGAATTGTTAATTAATCCCACTGGAACCTCAAGGATTTGATGTAAGCGGCGACCGAAGAAATATCCTACTGCCGAAAAATTGGCAGCAGTCGTTGGGTTTGCCGCTTGCCATGCCCCCTTAAAATCATGTTGAGGTTCCTGAGTACCAATATGGGGAATGGTGATCAGGCGAAGATTTGGATAATGGGCAGATAGGCTTTCGAGATCGCTGTCTTCAGATCTACTTACACTCCATTGCATGTTGGACTGACCTGAGCATAACCATACTTCTCCGACTAAAATATTTTCATAAGTCAAAGAACTGGAGTTGTCTTTTTCATTGGGAGACTCTTCGATAATTCTCATTTTGAGAGGATTGTTCGAAGCAGGATGAGGATCTAGGTAGACCCTCCAGTTTCCCTTTTCATCTGCTCTGGTTTGGTAAGTTTTTCCAGAAAAGGAAAGAGAAATGGTTGATAGTTTCTCGGCTTTTCCCCAAACCGGACATTTATGGTTCTGCTGGAGTACCATATTGGAGCCAAAAATGGCAGGCGTTGATATTTTAGCACTTAAACTTGAAATAATGCCGATATAAACAAACAGCAGTAGGCTTCTGATTTTCATAAATTATAATCAATCACAAAGACATCATCGAGTAGGGGTTTAAGAATATCGACAAAGGCTTGATGGTTGGGGTGAGGTAAGTAGGTGGTTCGTGCTTCATCGTTCTCAAATGTAACGATGAAACAATGAGTAAAATCCTTATTTAGGTCTTCGGGACTGTTGTTCGTTCCCCATTCAATGGATAATATACCAGGTATAGTTTGTTGGAGTGCAGGAAACTTTTGCTCAATCTCCATAATTTGTTCTTGTGACGCCTCTTGCTTGAACTTCAGGCAGACAATGTGGCGAATTCTCTTTTTAGCTAAGTTTGACTCTTCGGATTGAACAGATGAAATCATTCAAAAAAAAATGCAAAAGTTTGATCTGAGTGCGAGTCAAAGTTCAGGAAGATAGGCATTTAATTAAATCACCTTTTATCGAAACTAGCTTTAAGATAACAAAATATTTTGTGAAACAATCCGTCCTACTTGACTTCAGCAATGATATTAACATCATGGTTCAAATGAGTAGTGAATTTGATTGGTTTATGGTGACCATGCCTATTTTTGCCATTGTGGTGTATTTGATTGTAATGATTGGGTCGATGGAAAAGCAGCCAAAGTTTCTTGAATCAGAAGGTGTAAAGAAGTTAACTGGCCTTGTTTTTGTAGGATTATTTGGGGGCGGCATTCTGATCTCTCTTTATTACATGATCCTTCGCTTCATCGATTTGCTCGCAAATTACTAATTCATTTATGCCAATCTACGAGTTTACCTGCTTGGATTGCTCTAAGGATTCCGAGCAGCTGGTAAGATCAAGTGACTGGCAGGGCCAAGCAGTTTGCCCAGAATGTGGTTCTTCTAAGCTCGAAAAGAAACTTTCTGTTTTTGCTGCCAATAGTGGGGATTCAAGTCCTTCTGATTTACCGCCCTGTTCGGGAATGCCAAGTAATTGCGGGCGTTGTTCGATAGATAACTGATTATATCTTTGTAGTTATTGCCAATGGAGGCTTGGCAAACATTAGAACATACGATTATTCGTTGTTTTGTCGCACTTACATTGCTTTCTGTTTGGACTTGGCGTTTTAACCGTCCTACTCGTTTTAGAGGGAAACGGTCAAAAAATATGGTTGAGGAATTTAAAGCTTATGGATTGTCGAGAAAAACGATGTATACTGTTGGCTTTCTAAAGATAATTATATCCCTTTGTTTTCTCTTTGGTCACTGGGGTCCCTTTTTAATCCGTCCGGCAGCTATTATTTTAGCAATTTTGATGTTGATGGCAGTAGTTTATCATCTCCGGGTTGAGAAAGATAGCCTGTTGAAAGCTGCCCCTGCCTATGTGATTCTTTTTTTTACCACTTACTTAGCTCTCATGTAATTAGAGTTTGAGCTTTTAGTTTTCGTATTAAATCAGTTTGACGGGCAAGTGTCTTGTTGTTTCGAATCGCCATTGAATAGGCTGCTGGATCACCCACAAAGATAACTTTTTTTCTGGCTCTAGTTAAGCCAGTGTAGACTAAGTTTCTTTGTAGCATCATAAAATGCTGCTTGAGTAGTGGGAAAATAACCACGGGATATTCACTGCCCTGACTTTTATGAACGGATATGGCATAGGCTGGTTGCAGATCAGTTACCTCCATGCGTTCGTAGTTTACTAATTTCCCTTCAAAATCTATTTCCAGTACGCCATTTATAGAATCTACTTTCTTAATAATTCCTAGATCACCATTGAATACGTCTTTATCATAATTATTTCGTGTCTGGATTACTTTATCACCTTCACGAAAGAGCATACTTCCAAGCATATAGGTTGCCCCGTTTGGGTTGAGGGCATCTCGGACTTGATCATTTAAATTGCCAATGCCTCCAACTCCACGATGTAAGGGAGCAAGGATTTGTAGATCGGTCATTGGGTCGATTCCCAAAACCCTCGGTAATGTTCTTGTGCAAAGTTCACACACAATATTTACACAATCTTCGGGTGACTCTGCGTGAATAAAGTGTACATCGTGGTGCCTTGGTAATGTTGATGAGCTTTTAAGCGGTGAGGGAGGGCCAGACCGTCCAGATAGTATGGAATGAGCTAAGCCCACAATGCCACTATCATCTGCCTGTCGGAATGTAACCTGCAAACGGGTGACCGGAAGCTCATGGCAATCGATTAAATCTTTTAATACATTACCTGAACCGACAGATGGTAATTGATCGGCATCTCCAACCAATAACAGGTGTGAATTTGCAGGAAGTGCCCGTACCAAAGCTGCAGCTAATCGAACATCAAGCATGCTGGACTCATCCATGATTAAGTAATCGCAGAGTAAAGGATTTTGTTCGTTTACACTGAACCCACCCTGAGAAGGATCAAACTTGAGCAGGCGGTGAACAGTTTGAGCAAAATGAGAAGTGCTTTCCGACATTCTTTTGGCAGCACGACCGGTTGGAGCAGCTAAGAATATTTTTGTTTTTTTAGCTCTAAGAATCGAAACCAGAGCACGCAAAATCGTTGTTTTTCCAGTACCTGGACCACCGGTCATTATTGAGACCTTTGAGGATAGTGCCTGCTGAATTCCCTCAATTTGTTTATCAGCAAATTCAAAGCCTGTTTTTTGTTGTGCCCATTCGATCGCTTTTTCTACGAGAATGGGAGGAAGGCTTGATTTCCCTTTAAGCAATAAATTCAAGGAATGTGAAAGAGTATGCTCGGCACGTGCAGTTGCGGGTAATTGAACACACTCTGGCTTAGATACCACAACTTCTCCTTGGGACAGTAATGCATCAATCCGATTTTCCACTTCCAGAGATTCTGCCTGGAGTAACTCAATTGCTTGTAGAGCAATTTCACGACGTTCAAAATGAGTATGACCCTGGTCTTCACATTCCTGCATGACATGCAAAATCCCTGCATCAATTCGGGGCGGGCCATTACTCGCCAAACCAAGGTTAAGGGCAATCCGATCGGCCGTTTTGAAACCAATGCCTTTTACTTCCCGGATAATCCGATAGGGATCTGTCTCGAGAATAGTTTTTGCCTCGTTACCATATTTACGAACCAACCTTAGGCAAAGTGCATCAGTCACCCCATAAGTCTGCAAAAACATCATGACTTCACGGACTGCTTTTTGTTCTTCCCATGCTTGTTTGATACTTTTTGCCCGGAGTTTTCCGATCCCTTCAATTTCCCTGAGACGGCCAGATTCTTCAGAAATTACACGAAGAGTATCGGCTCCAAAATGATCCACAATTTTCTTGGCATAAGTCTTGCCGATTCCGTGGATTAAGCCACTGGCTAGGTATTTTCTTATCCCATATGCAGATGCAGGAAGTTTGCTTTCGAATGTATCAAAAGAGAATTGTTTTCCATGCTTTGGGTGCATGGTCCATGTGCCCGAAAGCACTAGGGTTTCTCCACATTGAACTTTTGGAGCTTTGCCGATCACCGCAATTTCCTCTTTCCCCTCGCTTCCCTTTAATTTTCCGATAAGAAACCCATTCTCTTCATTGTAGAAAGTAATGCGCTCGAGAACACCTTCTAGCGAAAAGGAGTTAGGCGTAATGTTTTGTTTCTTAAATGCCATCCCGCTTTTGGTCTATATGGGAATGGAGCTTGGCAGAAGCTAATAATGAAATCCCATCTTAAAACCCAATCCCGGTCTCCACACCAATCTGGTGAAAACTTTGGTAATCCATACGATCAGCGGATGAGCGACCGTCCAGCTCATAATACAGAGAGGTTTGCCAATATTCATTCCACTTTACTTCCAAGCCGAGGAGAAAGGAGTAGTGGAAGGCAAGGTCGGTGGATGAGTAATTTTCGGAAGTTATTTCATATTTGGCGGAGGATGTACCAATGCTTGCCTGTGTTTTTACTGCAAAATGTTCGGATAAAGCCCAGTCCTGCCCAAGGGTGAAACCGAAACTAATCAATCGGTTAGCACCATTTGTTGAGTTGCCTGCAAGTGAATCAGTATCGAAAAATTTAGCTTCGATAAAGCCTCCAATGTAAGATTCATCCTCAAAGAAACGATTATATTCGATGCCAATTTCATATCCGTTTTTAAACTCTATGTCATTATTTCCAGATGAGTTTGAGTATGTACTGTCATTTGGAATCGAGAAGCCGAGGTAAAAAGAAAAACGATTTTTGGGAAGAGGTGGAGGTTCTTGGCTTTGCAGATCAGTATCTTCAGGTAATGCAAAAGAACTGGAGGTGTCATGGTGAGTTTTTTCTAAGTCAATTACCGGAAGGGCTGCGGGGGGCGGAAAGTCAGGTGTTTTTTGAGCATTCCCGACTGAGGAGCTCACAGGAAGGTCTAACCGATTGAGTAATTTGTTAATGCGTTTCTCCAGGTTATTAAAATTTTCGGCAACCTCGCTATTCTCTGAAGTTAGTCCACTTTGAGGTAGGGGAGGTAAGATAATTTGGGGGAGTTCATCCTCAGATTCAAAAGAAACTGGGGTTTCTACATCTTGTGGTGGAGGCGGAAGGGAAGTTTTGGAATCTATCTTGTTTAAACGTTCAAGCATTTGGTCAACTCGACTTTCCAAATTATCAAAACTGTCTATGGTTTCGTTATTCTGTACGGTTACTTCTCCCTCAGATGAAGCGGGTAAAATAATTTGAGGTTGTTCTTCCTTAGTTTTTGAAGGAAGGGGAGGTTGAGTGCTTTGAACCGACAGGGTGCCAGGAGTTTCCGATCCCACTTTACTTAGACGCTCAAGCATTTGGTCGATCCGGCTTTCAAGGTCATCAAACTTAGCGGAGTATAATGAGGTGCCATAAAGCAAAGTAAGCAAAAAAGAGAATAAACGAATAAAAATCATGTGTCTAGTGAACGCGGTTGTAAGCACTTACGAGAGCAAGTAAACCGCTTTTCTCAATACTGGCATTAATGCCACAACCATAGGCTACACGCCCCGTTTTGGTCTGTAGTTGAATAAAGGCGGCTGATTCGGTGGCAGAACCACCACCAATGGAATGCTGGCGGTAATCGGTGAGCTTGAAGTCTTTTAGTCCGGCTTCTTCTAGAGCGTGGACAAATGCATTGATTGGTCCATTGCCGCTACCCGCTATCTGATGCGTTTCCCCATTTAGGATAATTTTCGCAGAACAAGTAATTTCATCATTAAACACTTTGCTGGTTTCATAGGAGGTCAGTGCTAGAGGGCTTTCTTTTTCTAGGTATTCGCTCTTGAAAGTTTCATAAATTTCTTCTGCAGCAAGTTCTCGGGATTCTGAGTCTGCTTTTTCATTCATGATGAGACCTACCTCCGGATGCATTGCTTTGGGTAAATCCAAACCAAATTCACGAGATAAAACATAAGCAACTCCACCTTTTCCGCTCTGGCTATTAATCCGAATAATTGCTTCATAGGATCGACCAATATCTCGCGGGTCAATTGAGAGATAGGGAACTTGCCAATGATCATCATCTGAATCGCCCGCTTCCTCTCTTATGTCCATACCTTTCTTGATTGCATCTTGGTGTGAACCGGAGAAAGCAGTAAAAACTAGATCACCTCCGTAAGGATGGCGCTCATGTACGCTCATCCCGGTTGTCCGTTCATACACTTCCCGAACTTGATCGATGTTTTCGAAATTTAGCTCTGGATGAAGTCCTTGGCTGTACATGTTTAGTGCAACAGTAACAACATCCAGATTGCCTGTTCGTTCGCCATTTCCAAATAAAGTACCTTCCACCCGTTCGGCTCCAGCAAGTAGCCCAAGTTCGGTGGCTGCTGTACCAGTCCCCCTGTCATTATGGGTGTGCAGACTAATAATTGCCTTGTCCCGCTCCCGCAAATTCTTGCAAAACCATTCTATCTGGTCGGCGTGAACATTGGGGGTAAATAGCTCTACAGTGGCAGGTAAGTTTAAAATAATTGGATTTTGGATCGTTGGTTCCCATGCGTCCATGACTGCCTCGCATACTTCCAAGGCATAATCCACCTCAGTATCAGAAAAGCTTTCAGGTGAATATTCAAGTTGTATTTCGGTGTCAGGCAGTTCGGGAAGAAGTTTTTTGACAAGCAATACACCTTCAACTGCGATCTGCTTGATTTGCTCCTTGGTCATACCAAAGGTTACCCGTCTTTGCAGTGGCGAAGTGGAGTTGTAGACATGCACAATGGCCTTTTGTGCACCTTGCAAACTTTCGAAACTTCTGCGAATAAGATGCTCCCGTGCCTGGGTAAGCACTTGCAGGGCAACTCCATCGGGGACCAATTCTTCTTCAATCAACTTTCGCGCAAAATCAAATTCGGTCTGGGCGGCAGAGGGAAATCCGATTTCGATTTGCTTAAAGCCAATACCGCAGAGCAATTTAAAAAGTTCAAGTTTCTCCTTTACTCCCATGGGTATGGGGAGTGCTTGATTTCCATCGCGCAAATCAACACTGCACCAGATAGGTGCTCGATTGATCGTTTTACTTGGCCATTCTCGATTGGGTAGATCGATAACTCCCCATGGTTTGTATTTGGTAATTGGGCTTTTTTGCATTTCTGGCCTTATCTTTTACTAATTTTAAGCTAATTTTAAAAGTGTTAATCGAAACTGTCACCCGTAATTAGGATGAAATGGTAGTTGTCCCACAATTTAGTATTATTAGTTTGTAGAAATGGATACAGGAAATACGAAGGAAATCAACTTGGAGGGCAAAGTCATTGTCCTTGGCGTGTCCGGCTCGATTGCAGCTTACAAGGCGGCAGATTTAACCAGCGAACTACGCAAGGCTGGAGCGGAAATTTTTGTAGCGATGACGGAATCCGCAACTCGATTTATCTCCCCCATGACTTTAGCAACAATTTCGCGAAACCCAGTGGCATCCTCATTGTGGGATGAACAGTCTGGTTGGCAACCAGGGCATATTGAATTAGCAGACCAAGCAGACTTGTTTCTTGTCGTGCCTGCAACAGCAAACCAAATTGCCAATTTTGCCCATGGGAATGCCCCAGATATCCTTGGGTCTATTTATTTGGCTACGAGAGCACCAGTGCTGATCGCCCCAGCGATGAATGGAAAGATGTATGACCACCCAGCGACTCAGCAAAATCTTGAAAGTTTGCGGGATCGAGGAGTCCGTTTTGTTGATCCGGTAGTGGGGGAACTTGCATGCGGTTATGTGGGGATGGGCAAGCTTGCTCCGCTTGGTGATATTTTGGGTAAGGTTTCTTCTACCATATCAGAAAAAGCATAAAAAAAGCTCACCCCGAAGGATGAGCTTTTATGAGGTTGCAGGTCGTCGCTTACGCGGCGTTGGGTAATTCCTGCAGGGAAGATTGTTTTCGTTTAACCCGCTTGAGTCGCGATCGTCGTCGCAAACCACGGTCTAATTTTTCTACAAGTTCGTCTATGGATTTAAAGATATTGTCAGAGGCGGCAGATATAGTAATGGTAGTCCCCTTAAGTTCGAGATGCCCTTTGGCCACGAATTCATTTTCGTGGGATGAAGATTTCGCGGATCTTTCCAACTCGATGCGAGCCCGTATGATTTTTTCCTCATGTTTAAAGATTTTTTCCATTTTAGAGGAAACTACATCCTTATGAGAGTCGGAGAGGGAGAGATGAAGTCCGGATAGAATCAGATTATTCTTCATATATGCGTTATTAATTTTTGTTATTATCAAGTGCGGAATTGCACATGTCTAAACTTTATAAAACCATAGGATTTCCAATTTCACCAATTTTATTTAATATTTTTTACTTTTGAGAACAGATAGACAGATAGAATCGACCATGAAAGACCCACCCCTCGTTGAAATGGAGGACTTTAAAAAGTGGATATTATACGAAGATGAGAATTTATTGGCTTTGAATAAACCTGGTTGGTTGGTCTGTCATCCATCGAAGAATGGACCATTTTCAAGTCTTGTAGGAGTAGCTAAAGTGTATTTAGGGATAGAGTCTGTACATCTAGTCAGTCGATTGGATCGTGAGACGAGTGGCGTAGTTTTGCTTGCGAAAAACCGAAAAGCTGCGAGTCACTGGCAAAAAGGCGTGGAATTGAAAATAGTGAGGCGCAACTATCTTGCAATTTTAGAAGGTAATCTGAATGAATCCCGAAATGTTACTACATTTCTTGGAAAGGATCCTGACAGTTCTGTTTATGTTAAGCAAAGAGTGACTGAAAAAAGCCGAAAATCTAAGTATGCTGAAACTGATTTTTTGCCACTTATAAACCAAGATGGTTACACATTGTGCTCGATTACTACATCCACTGGCAGAAAGCATCAAATACGTGCTCATGCACAGTGGGTGGGTTTTCCGTTGGTCGGAGAGAAGTTATATGGAAAGGATGAAAAGATATATTTGAATTTTTGTACCAGTGGTTGGCGAGAAGAATGGAAGGGATTACTTGGCATGCATAGGCAGGCACTTCACGGGAGATGCCTTTTAGATATCGAGTCAGTAACTGAATTTCTGTCTCCCTTGCCTGAAGATTTTTCAGATTTCCTTACTGTTTCTATGAAACTCAAGGCCGGAGAGATTGAAAAAATAGTAAATCAGGCAGATGAAGAATTTCGAAACAGCTTATTGGCGAATTAAGTTGTCCTTCGATTACGAGAATTACAAAATTACTATTATATGACTCAACCTCCTACACCTGCCTCTCCTCTAGAAGCTTTGAAGGCTGGTTTTCGTCGTGCATGTGTGAGGAAACTCGTTGGAGATGAAGACGGGGCAGTTTCTGTCCTACGAGATGAAATCCCCAACTTGGTTGTTGGTTGGGCGAAAAGCACTTCCCTTAATCCGTCTGAAAAGAAGGCGAAACTTAAGGAGTTGTTTGACGATGAATCCGGACGAGCAGATGAGTTGGCTGTGGCATTTGATCTTTTTGCAGGACGTTTCGAGACAAGGGTCTCAGATTTGGTTAAAAAAGAGGTTAATGGTTTGGCTAATCGTATGGAAACTGCACTCCACGGTTTAGGCTCAGTAGTAAGTCAGATCGAGGAACTCACCCAAAAATTCAACGCCCTAGACCGAGCTTTTTCGGATGAACCCACTGGAGCTAAATCGTTCAATCGGAAAAAGGCTTCCACGACACGCACAAAAAATGAGAATCTTGAGCTAGTTCTCGAAAAAGACCTCTTTGAAGGACCAGTCGTTGATCAAAAAATAATTGCCCCCCCAAAGGGCGACGAATCATCAACTTCCGATGAACCGGACAAGGAAATTGTTGATTCACCAAAAATACAAATAGTAGAGGATGTGCCCAGCAATCAACTGGATCCACCATCAGGAACTGGATTGAGGTTTGACGAAATTGAAGAAATGATTGATGAGATTTTATCTTATGAACTTAAATAATATCGGTGTATTCCTTTTTCTATGAGTGATCAGGTAATTGAAGAAGAAGATACACCTGCAGAGGATGTTGTGAAAACTGAACCCCGGAGAAAAAAGCTTCCGATAGGTCTGGACTTAGGAACTTTGGAGTCTTGTATACTTAGCAAACTGAGTAAACCTGGGTCCGACCAACATCATGGTATCTTAGTGCCAACCATTGTTGGGTATCCTGAGGAAGGCATTCTTGCTGGCATTTTACCAGGTAATTCCGGAATGCTTCATGGAAATGATGCATTAGCCAATCAATTGCACTTGCGTTTGGTGAATCCACTCAGTGATGGAATCATTCAAGATATTGAAGCAACAAAATCATTTCTTGGTTATTTAAGAGAGCGGGTTGATCCAGAATTTAAAGGAGACGCTCTGTGCGTAATTGGGATACCTGCCGTTGCGGACGAGGAATCCAAACATAAACTTCAGGAAGCTGCAAAATCTGTATTTGATGGTGTCCTGCTCATCCCAGAACCATTTCTCGCCGCTCTTGGAATGCGAGATGAAGAACGGTTGCAGCAAGAAGATTACAAAGATCCTGTAAGTAATTCTCTTTTTGTAGATATCGGGGCTGGCACTACTGATTTTTGTATCATTCAGGGGTATTTTCCTAAACCTGAGGATTTGCTCAGTATTCCTTTTGGGGGAAATGAGGTAGATGTAATAATGGACCAGCTTATTCGAGAGAGCTATCCAGAGGTAAATTTACCAATCTCTATGATTCGTGGCTTCAAAGAGGAATATTCCTATGTGGGTGAGCCAGAATCCGGAGTTCGGGTAAAGGTGCCAGTTGAGGGGAAACCCAGGAAAATAGAAATTGGAAAACAGGTTGGGGAAGCCTGTAATCGTCTAGTTGATGAAATTGCTGAATCTTTAAAGCAGGTTATATCTTCTGCCTCTCCACAATCTGTCTTTTCGTTGCTTCAAAATATTATTCTTACAGGTGGGGGCAGTCGTATCAGAAATATAGATCAGGAAATCCAACAAAGGCTTTTGGATGAAGGGTATGAAAATCCAGAGGTCAGGCTCTCGGACAAGGATTACTCACCACTTGTAGCAATTGGAGCACTCAAGGTGGCAAAAGCTGCTCGCGAAGATCAGTGGTTGAGGTAATTCCTTAGCTTTATAAAATCAAAAAATACCTTTTAAGCTTTGGTTTAGTCTCTCAGAGGCTTCTTCGATAAATCCAATAACTTTTTCCGGTTCTTTGTGTTCTGATGTCAAGATTCTCCAACCTTCGAGATTTTGATAAGAACCCGGTTCTCGTTGTTTGCATTTGTTCAGACCGGTAAATCCGAGTTCAGAGACAATTGCCTCTGAAACTTGAATGGCTGATGCTAATTTTGGGCTTTCTTTGGATTTTTCGGGTTGGTCATGCCAATGTATTGCGTCCACAATTTCATCCGAAATGTGATGGTTCCATAAATAATACGCTCCAATCTTTGCGTGATTCCACCCAACTTTAGTGTGCTCTTCTTCAATTATATCTTCGGCAGAGTCGTACTTTTTTAAATAAATTTTACGGAAATAATCTGGAAAGGTAATCGCAAGGATGAGAATGCCAAGGTTATGGAGTAAACCAGCAACATAATCTGCCTCTTCTTCATAGTTTATTTCCAGTACAGATAATAGTTCCCTGGTTAATATTGCTGTACCGATACTATTTTTCCAGAATTCTTCCCATGGGAAAGATGGGGTATTTTTACCAAGTTCCAAAATCTCCTCAATCACCGGTGTGGCAAAAAGCAACTCACGAATTCGATTTAGACCTAAAAATATTGACGCCTCTTCTACACCGCTAATTCTTTTATTATCTTTACTCCCAAAAAAGATTGAATTCACTAGGTCGAGCACCCTTGTGGTAAGCGATGGATCCAATCGAATAACCTCCGCAATTTGAGCTAAAAAACTGTCTTCCGATTCTAGAAGTGAACGAAGTGTCTCATTGATACTTCGCAAGGAAGCTAGTTTCGGGCACTGATTAATCTTTTCGATTAAAAGAAAATCAGAAGGGGGTTGCATAAATTAAAAAAGGGCTACTTTGCCCCAGTGAAATTAGCCAATCAAAATGACCGAATTTGGTCTTTGGGCGTTAAGGTTTTTTCCTGAAGCGAGGGAACTGTCGAGGAAGTTAACGGTAAAAGCAGATGATGGGTGATTAGAAGGTAAAGTCATGAAGTCACCATTAGAAGAAAGAAAACGCATGGATCCATCAGACATCTTATCGATTGATATAACATTACCTTCATTTTTGGAGATGAAGTTTTGCACCTCAGGGAATGATAGAATATCCTCTCTTATTTGGTTTAGGTCTTTGAGGCTAGCGGTAGGTTTGTGTGCGAACTTATCTAGATCATCTTTAAAATTAACTGCAGGACTCGGATTAAGTTCGGTAGATTTGGAAAAGGCTTTGTTGACAATATTGCTACCTATATTGATTAAACCAGTTGCGATTATTGGATCCATAGACCCCTATAAGCAACTCTTCTGCCAATTTAATTAAAATATTTTCCTAAGGCTGTTTCGGTTGATCATTTCTTCAGCAATCTGAATTGCATTCAAGGCAGCGCCTTTCCAGAGTTGATCTCCAGTGACCCAGAAAGCAAGGCCGTTATCTGAAGCATGATCCACCCTAAGCCTGCCGACTTGGCAATTTTCTTTTTCAGAAGAATAAATGGGCATGGGGTAGATTTTTTCTTCAGGCTTATCCATAAAATCTAAACCAGCAAAAGAACTCACGGCTTGGATGGCGTCGGGTAGATTCACTTGTTTGGTGAATTCTGCGTTAATGGATATTGAATGAGCCCGATAAACCGGGACCCTAACGCAAGTGCAGGAAACTTTCAAACTCGGGAGGGCAAGAATTTTACGAGCCTCGTTAGACATTTTGAGCTCTTCTTTTGTATATCCATCTTCGCGAAACTGGTCAACATGCGGAATGAGATTGAATGCAATTGGGTGTGGAAATGCGGAAGGTAGGGAGTTGGGGACTGGAGTACCTGAAACTGCTTCGGTGACTTCCTGATCAAGCGAGACTGGACCCATAGCACCTGCACCAGATACCGCTTGATAGGTGGATGCAAAAAACTTTTTAAGTCCGAAACGTTTGTGTAATGGATAGATTGCCATCAAAGCAATTGCACTTGAGCAATTAGGGTTGGCGATAATACCTTGATGTTTTTCTAATTCGGTAGGATTGATTTCAGGAACAACCAAGGGAACGGAAGCATCCATTCGAAAGGCTGAACTATTGTCAATTACCACACAGTTTCTTTTTACTGCTTCAGGAGCAAATTTTATCGAATTCTCAGACCCCGCACTGAATATGGCAAAATCAAGGTTATTGAAGGATTCTGGTGTTGTTTCTTCGACTATTATTTTTTCGCCAATAATATTTAATTCAGTCCCAGCTGATCTTGCAGATGCGAGTAATTTGATTTCACTAGCAGGAAACTCTCTTTTTTCCAGAAGTTTTAAAATTTCTTGTCCAACTGCACCCGTTGCACCTACGATTCCTAATTTGTACTTTTTCAATGAATATTAAGCTAAAGAATGATTATTTAATGGTTTTAAAAAATCTGTGCTTGCTTGAAACCAAAGATGTTTTGTTGGTTTCAATTAAACAACAGAAGATGTATCATCAAAAAGAAGGAAAGAGTGTCAAAACATATGTGATTTCTACATCGCTGAAATCACCAAGTTGCCAAGAAAACTCTTTTGGCACACCTTGGGGCCTTCATCAAGTTTGTGAAGTAATCGGTTTAGGTCAGTCGGAAGGAATGGTATTTAAAGGGCGCAACCCAATTGGTATTTGCTACTGGGAATGCGGTGATAGGGATAGGGAACAAAATTTAATAACCTCAAGAATTTTGCGCCTTGTGGGCCTAGAGAACGGCTTAAATGTGGGGGAGGGGATAGATACTTTTGAAAGATATGTCTATATACACGGAACAAATAAGGAGCATATGCTTGGTGAACCTGCAAGTTCAGGGTGTATACAGGTTTCTAACAAAAGTGCGGTAGAATTGGCGAATCTAATACCTGTGGGGTCTCACCTTTACATTTCTTTGAACTGAAAAAAGGTATCAACTCTTCTTACTAAAAGGCTTTCGGATCTGATTGATTGCATTTTCCAGAAAGTCCTCTGGTTTTTTCTCAATGAACTCACTTACCCTTAATCTTAAGAGCTCTCGACTGTACTTATATTCATTTCGTTGAATTAAGTTAATGGAATTTGACTGACCCGATAATTTAGGCTCACGATTCACTAGTTCCTCAGCCTTTTCGCTGATTATCTTTTCAATAGAAGCCAGTTTTTGGACTTTCTGGTATTCTTTTTTTATTTCCAGCAATAATTCTTCACCATTTTGTTGTTCATGTACAATAATTGAAAATGGATGTTTTGTTCGTACCGATAATAATTCTTTAAGCTTTGATAAACTGCATTCTTGGCGCTTTCCTATAGTTACCAGAACAAAGGAGTTTCGATTAAGTCCAATTCTTAAAAAGTCATGCAAGTTATTGCATTCAAAAACTGAAAAACCAAGGCGTGTACCGATCTGCTCAATGAGACCTGAGCATGCTAGGAAAATTACTTTTGGATTTAAGTTTTTCGGAGCATCCTGAGCCTCATTAAGCAATTGATAAACTGAAAATTGACTTAATTCTGTGTCCAAGTGAGGGAAATTAGTGACAGAAGTATTCATTATGAAGGGTAATAGGTTAACTTAAGTCTAGTCCTTGCATTTACCAAGGTCAATTAATCACTTAGAGTGGATTAAGATTTTAGGTTAAATCCTTTCAATGATCGGTTGAATTAATGATTTAAAATCTGGATACACATTTTTCCCCTGAAGTTTACTGAGTTCTTCGAGCGAATGAGTGCCTGTAGCAACTAAAAAACATTCTATATTAGCATTACTTGCCGTTTCAAAATCATAAGGCGAATCTCCTACATAAATTGTTTCCGATGGGATTACCCCAAGTCGTTTTATTGCCAATTGGGTAAGTTTTGCATCTGGTTTTCTCCATTGGGTGTCGCCTGCTCCGATCGTAAAATCGAAAAACTCCTCAAGTTCTAAATGCTTGCAACTAATTCTCGCATGTGGGCCAAACTTGTTGGTCAAAACGGCACACTTGCAACCAGCCTTCTTGAATATGCCTAATCCACTGCGAACTCCTGGTAAAGGAAATAAGTCGTTGAGCATTTCTTTCTCAAAAATGGGTCGCAAGATCGAAACCGCTTCTTCTGCCCTCTCAGAACCAATCAGTTTGGCCATGGTCACATCAGATGAACCGCCGACCGCCCGTTTGACTTTATCAAAAGAAGGTGGTTGATAACCCATCCTTACTAGAGTTTTAGAGAATGCGCTATGAATAGCTTTGAATTGATCAATCAAAGTACCATCAAGATCAAAGAGGATTGCCCGTTTTTTCATTTTGGTTATGTTAGATTGATGTCCCAGAATTGCGATGATTTCTGAACTTAAATTAATTATTGGATAATGAGTCTGGAGCTGAAGTCCCTACAATGTAGCCAATCAGGAAACCTTCTTCTGTGTCACCTTCGTGGTGACTGGGTGTTGAAAACTGGCACGAATTATGAATGCGAGAATTACCGCAAGATTTTATCGCAAGTGGGTGAAGGAGAAATATGTAAGTTTTATTTTGATGCTTCTAAGAGGTGGGATTCATCTATGCTTGTTTTTCTATTAAACATAGAATCTAGATTACTTGCAAAAGGAATAGAGGCTGATTTTTCGGAACTACCCCAAAAAATCCAAAGTCTTATCACCTTGGCTAAGGAAAGAACTTCATTAATTCAGTATAACAGGGCGAATACTTCTGCTAGGCAATATGATGAGAAAATCAACCTTTCTCTGAAATTTGCTCAAGTGTCTACTTTTTGGGGGAAATGGCTACTCTCGGTCTTAAAGTTTTTTATGGGCAGGTCTTTTCTTAGGCTTGGTGACCTTCTTGCAGTTTGCAAAGATTGTGGTGCATCGGCCCTTCCCATCATAACCTTAATTGCATTTTTGACAGGCCTCACCATGGCCTTTGTTGGTAGTGTTCAACTAGAAAAATTTAATGCCACCATCTATGTTGCCGATCTAGTTTCCCTGGCAATGGTCAGGGAAATGGGTGCACTGATGGTTGCAATTGTTATGGCAGGAAGAACGGGTGCTGCTTTTGCGGCCGAGCTAGGGTCTATGAAAATTAGAGAGGAACTAGACTCACTGAGAACTTTTGGAATACCGGCAATGGAATTCCTGGTGCTCCCGCGAACCATAGCCCTATTTGTAATGACTCCATTATTAACTCTTTATGCAGATGTTGTCGGCATTCTTGGTGGACTGATGGTTGGAACCCAAGTAATGGATTATTCATCCCTCCATTATTTTGAGCAAACCCAGTCGGCATTGACCAACATGTGGGAGGTGTATTCTGGATTAATCAAAAGCTTGGCATTTGGATTAATCATCGGCTTAGTGGGGTGCTATAAGGGAATGCATACTGGCAATACATCTGCTTCTCTTGGTAAATCAGTGACATCTGCCGTAGTGGTATCAATCACCTTAGTTGTTGTCTGTGACGCAATTTTTGAGATTTTATTTAGTTTTTTAGGCTATCGATGAACTTAAGAAAAAATGATCATGTTATCCTTGAGGTCAATGCCTTAGAATTAATGTATAGCCGCGATCTCATTCTTAGTGATATATCTTTTGCGGTTAATTCGGGAAGTTGCTTTGTAATTATGGGAGTAAGTGGTTGCGGGAAAAGTACCCTGCTCAAATCCATGACAGGATTGCTTAAGCCAGCCCAAGGAAATGTTCGTTTTAGCGGCGGTGAACTCTGGGGTAGGGCAGAACTTCCAAATCAAGATTTACTATCCAAATTCGGGGTTCTTTTTCAAGGCGGAGCACTTTGGGGTTCCATGAACCTATTAGAGAACATATCTTTACCCTTGCAGACTTTCACTTCCTTAAGCAATGAAGAGATCGAGTGTCTCGCTTCTTACAAATTAAGTTTAGTTGGGCTTTCAGGTTGCGAGTACTTATACCCCTCGCAATTGAGTGGTGGGATGCAAAAGAGAGCTGGATTAGCTAGGGCCCTATCCATGGACCCCAGCATTTTATTTCTTGACGAACCATCTGCTGGGCTGGATCCCATTAACTCAAGCCAACTTGATGAGTTAATTGGTGAATTAAAAAACTCTCTAGGGCTCACTTTTGTTGTGGTTACTCATGAATTAAAAAGTATTTTTGAAATCGCAGATGATGCAGTTTTTTTAAGCAAAGAGACCAAGTCTGTGCTGGAGCAAGGCAAACCTGTGGAGTTGCAAAAATTTAGTATGCACCCCGAAGTAAGAGATTTTTTGTCCAGTTAATTAGATCATTTAATGAATGTTACTTGAGTCTTTGGTTGCCGTTATCTCATTTTCTATCGTAAAGTTTAGTACTTATGAAAATTGCCGCAAATAGCACTTTGGTTGGGGCGTTTACTCTTGGCGGTGCCTTAATTTTCCTGGGTTTTCTTTTCTTCACAGGTGGTCTTTCTAGTTGGCGGCAAGACAACGAAAGATTCGTGGTTGTGTTTAACGAAAATGTCTTCGGATTAAACGAGGGGGGGAAGGTGACATTTAACGGTGTGAAAATAGGTAGAGTTGAGAGGTTTTTTATCGGAGATGCATTGGAGGAAGGACCTGTTCCAGTAATGATTGAAATTAATCGTAAGCTGGTAGACAGGCATAGAGTTGAAATGGGGAACGAAGTGTTTAATGAAGACGGATCATTTAAGGGCAATGTTTTGCCATTTTTAGTGGGGCAGTTGGTTCAGGAAAGTTTTGTCACTGGCATACTATACATAAATCTCGTTACTGATTTTGATTCCTTGGATAATAATGCATCCCTACAAGAGCTTTATGGATATCCCTTGATTCGTAGCAAAGGTTCAATTTTTGCTGAGCTTAGTGAAAGTATAAACCTAGAAAAATTGAGTAAACAAGTGAGTGAATTTCTGGAATCTGCAACCACTGAACTCACGAATCTACATACTGATGAAATGAGGGATTCTTTCTTAGGTTTGTCCCAAAAAATGGTCCTGTTTTTGGATAATTTCTCTAAGCATTTTTTGCCGTTAAGTGAGAACCTGGGCAGTACATCAGATCAGGTTAGGACCAGTTTTCAGAACCTTGATAAATTAAACCAACGACTGCAAGAGACACTTGCTCCCGACTCGGATCTTCGATTCGGTGCGGTTAATGCAATGCATGACCTTTCGGAAATGTCAAAATCTCTGAAAAATTTATCAGACTTACTTGAGCGTAATCCTCAGGCATTATTCAGGGGAAAAATAAATGCAGATGAATAAAATGAAATCATTATTTTTACTATTAAATTTTTTATTTGTTTGTTTTTCAGGATGTATAATTCCTGAATCCAACCATATAGAACCTGACTTTTACCTTCTTTCAGAAACAAAACTGGAAAACAACGATAGTAATGCTTCCGGAAATTTTTCCTTTTATCTCCGGGAAATTGAATTGCCCCGTTATTTAAAAGACCCGCGAATGGTTTTTCGCCCCACGGAGCACACTGTAGAATTCAGGGAAAGCAAAAGGTGGGGCGAACCATTGGAAGACGGAATCGCACGTGCCATTTCATTGAATCTCTATAACAAATCTCCAGGTTCTCGATTTTCAATTTTTCCCAACCTTCGAAAAGATAACCTTAGATGGGATATATCGATATCTTTCTCTTCTTTTGAAAAAGTATCCGGACATACCTTGGTTGATGCACAATGGTCTGCAAAAGATAAGTCTGGTGTCTTTATGGCAGGTAAATATTCGTCTGAGCTTATTGCATTGAAAACCAAAGATGTTGCTGACGAATTAAACAACTATAATCAGGCACTTCATGACTTGGCCGGTGCGATCATTCAGGACTTATCTTCAAAATGACACGAACTCATGAATACACTAGTTGCATGTTTAATTCTCTTGATATTATGCATCCTAGGGGTAAGGAAAGTAAGAAAATTTTTGGTAAGAAAAAAACAAGAACGCCTCGAACAGGAGATCTCTAATGACCTATCGGAAGAGTATCCTAATCACGATGATTCAACAGAATTCATCGACTGGGTTGAGGAAATGCAACTAGATGATGATATTGCCAAAAAAAGACAACTTCGGTAACCACATATTTGTTTAGAAATTTTATTATGAAATTGTTTTACCCAAAGCCCTTTATTGTAGGTCTACTTCTTTGTCCAATTGGCTCTTTATTTGCAGATTGGCCAAATTGGCGGGGGCCAAATTTCAATGGCTCTGTAGATAAAGAGGAGAGTTATCCTACTTTTTTTGATCAGAAAAATTCAGTCAAGTGGACACTGGCATTGGATGGACCCTCAGCTTCAACCCCAATCATTTTTGAAAACCGTATTTTTTTGTCAGGAACAAGATTAAATCCTAAGAATGAGTTAAATTCTGCTCTGCTCGCTTTATGTGCTGATAAAGAAACCGGTAAAGTTCTTTGGGAAAAGTCTGCTGGAAGTGGGTATCAACCTGGCAACAATGATGGTTCTAAATTACAACTCGATTCACGATCAAATTATTCCAGCCCTTCTCCGGTTGTTTCAGAAAATAAGGCAATTTTCTTTTATGGTAACGGTGACCTGGTTTGTTTTGATCATTCCGGAAAATTGATGTGGTCAAGGAATATTCAAGTAGATTATGGAGATTTTTGTTTCCAGTGGACTTTCTCCACCAGTCCAACCTTACACAATGGAAAACTTTACCTCCCTGTACTTCAGCGCGACGAGCAAGTTCACGGGAGAGGAAAAATAAATGCCAAATCTTATTTACTTTGTATTGATTTAAAAGATGGTCGTACATTGTGGCGGTATATTCGCGATACACCCGCGTCCAAGGAATCTCGCGAATCTTTCGCCACGATCATTCCATATAGGGGGAGTCTGTTGGTCGCTGGCGGGGATTTCCTTACTGCTCACGACCCAATGAGTGGTGATGAAATCTGGCGATGGGGTACTTGGAATGTCAGCCATAAACAAGAATGGTGGAGGTTAGTGCCTTCTCCCGTTGCCGGCAATGGCAAGGTTCTTGTCTGTGCCCCCAAAAATGCACCTGTATTTGCCGTTGCCTGCCCAGAGGATGGTGCAGGCCCTCGGTTATTATGGGAAACTTCTGACAATAAATCCATTACCTCTGATGTACCAACACCTCTTTTCTATGATGGTCACTTTTTTGTTTTAAGCGACTTACGTAAGAACTTGGCTAAAGTTTCTCCAGATGATGGCTCATTAATCTGGAAGTTGGATCTTCCGGGTAAATATAAGTGGAGAAGTTCCCCGACTGGTGCAGACAATAAAATTTACATCATGAATCACAATGCTGAGGTATTAGTCGTTTCTTCAATTAATGGCAAAATTCTACATTCTGCGAAAATGGGAGAGGATTACGATGACCAAACACGTTCCTCAATTTCTCTTTCCGGTGGTCATTTGTTCATTCGTACTAACAAAATTTTGTATTGCATCGATTGATGATCGATTACATTGTTAATAACTCAATTTCCCATCCACCACACCCGCGCCGGGCGGTTCCCGCCAATCTACCGCCCGGCGCTTTT
>MDTC01222363.1_pt1 | contig 30596 bp, 21 predicted proteins | sample 811181 | NCBI WGS metagenome assembly MDTC01 (sample SAMN05326644, study PRJNA326480) | marine metagenome | isolation source: seawater | place: Pacific Ocean: North | collected 2011 | reverse complement strand
TCGAATTTCACTCTGATTGAAGTAAGCACTGTTTTGTGCACGTTCAAGGAACATCAAACCATCAACAGGGCGAACTTTCGCTGCTTCACTTGCAAGAGAATACACTTCATCGGTGGATGGTGAGCCGTATTGCATCAATTGATTAAAGCGAGTGTCGAACGTGTTTTTCTGTCTTCTCCGAGTCTTGAGAAGTGAGTTTGTTGCTGCAGTAACTCGTCCACAGAAAGGATCGGTTGGAAGAGGACGCGGATGTTCATGCGGATAGGTTTTCAGCATGTCCAAATCATCTTCAGCATAGTAAACTCGTAGGGTTTCAACCATCTCCCCTTCTTCATTTTCCTGAGTTTCCATTCTTGTTCTCTTAACGAAGTCTTTCAACAGGCGTGTCGCCAGATTGGTATCCTTGGACTTTGCTGTGAAAGAGACTCGAAGATACAGTTGGAATCGTTGTGTGATAGCGCTCTTCAGGGCAGGTTGTGCGTCAAGCAGTTCTACTGCTTCACGCCATTGCTCTGCAAATGCCAGATGAATCAACGCCTTTCTATACAATATGAGTGAGTGCTCGTAATCAAACTCGTCATGGTCTCCGGCTTTCCGGTAATCTCTTGCTGCATTCAATTCTTCTTTCTTTGAAGCGTAAACTGCGGCTCGAGAAAGCGTATGCCAAGGCGAGAGTGCATCGTGAGTTTGATACCATCGGACAAGAGCAGGGAGGCCGATATCATGCTCTAGAACAAGATGTCGAACACTGTGAATCATTCCAGTAGGAATAATCGTGTTGTTCAACAAGGTGTTGAGAGTTTCAATATTCTCGTCATCAGAATTACCGTGCTGAAGCATCAATGCCACATAGTTGAGACGAAGTGTAGAAATGACTGCATTAAACAGAACACGTTCCATAACCGACAGATCTGCAGATTCTACACTCTCTTCAAGATTTGAAAGATGAGTGGATGAAGCGATGCCACTCCCGCCTTCACGTAAGGCTTGACGAATTGGGCCAAATGCGAGAAGTCCTTGCTTGTCAAGCACAGTCATAAGACGTTCGTCTTCGATATTTTCTCCTTCAAACAGCATGAGTAATGCTTCAGAGGTTGAAGAAAAAGAGGTTGGGGCATCAATACTGTGTATTTGTGAAAGAGCAGTTCTTCGTGCAGAGCGAACATTGAGCCAAAGATCATTATCGCTGCCAGCATCGAGTAAATGAGAAACGAGGAGTGTTTCAAATGGGTGAGAAATTGGAACGAGGTCGTTTGAAGTCACCATCTGTGCGAGGAGGTTCAGTTCCATTGTCTGAGTGTAAATATCAATGAGAAGTGGGAAAACACTCTCCCATGCCTCGCTCGACTCATTGGAAATATGTTTAGCCGCAAGAGAGCGAACAGCCAAGGAAAGTGATTCCATTTGAATAAGAGTGACTAAAGCTCCATCATCCAGATGCGGGATTTGTTCCATCAACCATCCATCAATAACTTCGCTTGAAAGTTCAGAAAGAAGCGGAGTCAAGGTAGAAAGTTCGGTATTTTGGTCGAGTTTAAGACTCGTTAGGAGGGTGACGGTTTCTTCAGTTTTACCCTCTTTGTGAAGAGCATTCAATCGCCACCACATGAGTTTTTCAATTTGAACTGCGTTGGTGGTATGCTCATGAAGCATCTCAAGACCTTTTGCAAGTTGTCCGGAGGAAAGCTTTGCTGCTTCTTCGGGGGGATTTTCCCATGCAAGAAGTTGACGTGCTTCAGCCAGTGAGTGGTTTCCTTTTGCTGTTCGTGATTTCTTCCAATCAAGGACTTTACCTTGACGAAGACAATAAAAATCATTCAATTGTTCTGACAAATCAGCATCAACTTCTTTGAGGCGTTCAAGAGATTCAGTTGGATCTTGATTCGATGCTATCGCTAGAAGAGCACTCAACGCAGAGGCTGAGCCTTCGAGTTCGAGAAGAACTTTAGCTGGTTGAAGGGGCCTTCCCGAAGACAATTGCGAAACGATGTTGCGAAGAGCGACTTGTGATTCAGCGTCAGTGACTGCAGGAGATATCTCGTTGACTGCCGTAACCAGTTCTTCTGATACAAACGGGTTGATGAAAGCGGAATTGAGTTTCACTTTTTTACCTGCTTTGGCTTTACTGACTTTCGCTTTTGGAAATGCAGCGAATTGACCGAGAAGGGCTGTCCTCTGTGCCAGGTCAATCCAAACTGGATGTACTCCTTTTTCCAAACACGTTTCACGAAGTGAAGTTTCTGTCACTTCCCAATCTTCATTCCATTCGTCTTTGTTGAGAAGTTTATGAATGAGCAAAGTAGCAAGCCGATATGCTGGGCTATAATCAGAGGGGAGAACCATTTCCTGAGCGGAGGGAAGTAAATCCATAGGCCCTGAAGCACCTTTTCCGCCTCGACGGCTGCGGCCACGTCCGCCTGCTTGACGTCGGCGAATCGGTGCATCTGATTCTTCATCATCAGCTGCTGGGAGTTCAGTTTCTGCAATTGCTAAAAGAAGAATTGGGCGCCAAGGTTTCTCGAGTAATTGCCAATCAGGAGTTTTGACCACTAATGATTGGCGACGGGGTTTTGTCACGTTGGTTTTGAAAGCAACTTCGAGACAATTTGCCATATGAGTCTCCTGCATCCCTCTCCCCCCTCTCTCGATGCCTCAACCTACCCTCCTTCAACCCACCGGCAGAGCCATCTTGAAGTGAAAAGTATTCCTTTTTGATAAGAAGTCTGCGAACATCCATGAACAAAGAACCACTGGATTGATTCGAGGAGTCGTATGGATATCGTTCGAATTGTCGTTTTACTCCTTCATCCAGCCCTTGCCACAGGCTTGCTTGGATGGATTTGGTGGCAATATTCATGGAGGAAAAAAAGCCATGAACTCAAGGGAGAAGAAAGGAAAAAGGCCCTTGCGCAACATGAAAAATACGGAGACCGCTTAATTTGGGCTGCTTTTTTAGTCATCTGCGTCGCATTCATGAGTCGTGCATTCATTGCTTGGAGAGAAAATGAAAGTATTCTTGCCTCTTTAATTCCGCAAAGTCTTCACGGATTCATGGGTCCTGTCGGTTTTGTCTTGTTATTCCTTCTGGCACGGATGGGGCGACGAGCCCGAGATGCTCGAAATCAGGGTGAAAAATTCGCACATCATAGCACAAAACACGGACGAGCAGCAGACCTTATCATCGTCCTTGCATTTATCCACGCCTTCTTAGGATTCTTGCACATTTTTGTAGTTCTGTGAACCAATTAAATCGAAAGTTCGTGAGCACGATTCGCCCACATCTTCATCCACGTCTCAAGATTTGCATCTATGCCAGGTGGTTGAATCCGACAGCCACAGGCGTTTGCGTGGCCTCCACCGGTGGGATCCATAGCAGTGGCTAAACGTGAGAGGTCGTAGCGGCCTTGACCGTTTTCAAGGAAAGAATTAGCATAGAAACTTGCTGATAAGGCGGGGCGATCAGGCGTTTGAATTGAACCGTCGGCATAGCCGTGGATAATACAGCAAGCATCCGCTCTTTCACCCGCCCAAGCAGTGACCAGATAACCATTTGATCGAACGCCCTTTTCATCCATTCGACAAACAGCAAGACGGTCGATAATTTCGGTATGGTGCTCAACAACATGCTGTGCCTCTTCGCGTTCCTTTCGCGCTCGCTCAATATGAGGAGTGATTTTAGGGTCATGAAGAACCTCATCTAAACGAGTGCCTTGAGAGAGGAGAGTGAGAACATACTGCATATGTTCAGGTTCACCAAGTGAAAGAGAGCGGGCAAGTTGGAGAATCGGGCCGTCTTGGATAAACTCTTCACGAGTGATTTGACCTGAATCTAGGGCATCAACAACGGGCATTATTTCTTCCAAATGCGAGAGATCCAGATAGGGGCTCAATACATCATAAGCGAGACGTGCCGCTGATGGCGTGGCTTCCCAATGGCATGTTCCTCCATTCGCAACGAATTTGGCCTCTTCCTCTTTGTTTGGCCGATTGGTAAGATGGTGATCCAAATACCAACCGCATTGTGGATGAAACGGGAGGTCGACCATTGCAGTGGAGCGGTCAATAAGAGAGTCTACCGCCCCGGAACGAATCAAGGCAGCATGTGCAAAATGAATCACTGCATCAGGGTTTGCGGCCTTAAGAACAGCTGCCGCGCACAATCCATCGAGATCAGAATCGGCTATGATGCGGGTAAATGCTGGTAATCCTGCCTTTTCAAGGGTGGATAAGGAAGATGCCATAGTGAGTGGCGCGTGCACACTGGGCAAGAAGGTTTTCAAGTGCCAATTCGCCACAATTGACTTGACCTATTGGTGTCCTGCTGGAAACATGGAGACCTCGTGCGGCGTCGTCTTGGTCAATTATGGAACTGTTCTTTTACTCCAATATCCTCAGGGTCACTGGGATTTTCCGAAGGGCCATGTCGAAGAAAGTGACGAAGACCATCACGCTACTGCTCGACGAGAACTACAAGAAGAAACTGGAATCGAGGAAATTGAGTTCATCCCGGAATTTGTTGAACGAAGTGAATATTCATACAGGCATAAGGGTCGGAAGCGTACGAAACAGGTTTTTTGGTATCTAGCAGAAACGGAACGGTTGACAGTGAAACTCTCCGCTGAACATCGTGGCCACATGTGGCTGGATTGGGAGCAAGCGGAAGAGCAACTTTCTCATGATGCGACCCGAACAATTCTCCAAAAAGCACTTGAACACATGAAGCGGATTGGAAAAGATTGATTCAAAATTGCTTGAAATCCTTATCGCTCTCATTCTGTTTTCGCACGAGGGAGGCAATTCCACTTTCTGGCCCTCTGTGGCCTAGTGGTTTCCAAAGCGCCTCTTCATTCCCGAGACTGGAACATACCCATCTTCCGAACACAAAGAGCCAATCTGAAAGGCGGTTGAGGTAGATGAGGCTCAGTGGTCGAACGGCACCATCGCCCTCTACTTCCAACAAACGGAGAACGCGACGTTCGAGGCGTCGCGCCACGGTACGAGCAAGATGTATCACCGATTCGGGACTTTGTCCGGATGGTAAGATAAAACTGGTAAGTGGCTCAAGTTGTTCAAGCCAAGCGTCCATTTCTTCAAGTAAAACTGAGGCTTGATTTTCATTCAAAACAACCATTCCTTCAGGCAATTGAGAAGGGGGACAGGCAAGTTCGGCTCCGAGATCAAAAAGTTCATTTTGGATTCGTGGCAACGCCTGGTTGGAAATTGACTGAACACGCTTGATGGTGGAACTGCTGCCTCCATCGCTGTGAGGAGGTAATCGACGAATTTCCATTAAACACATGCCGAAAAGTGCATTCAATTCATCGCATGTACCAACTGCTTCAAGTCTGGGGTCAGCCTTTGAGCGTCGCGAACCATCGACTAACGATGTTTCTCCTTCATCTCCAGTGCCCGTGTAGACTCGCGTAATACGTACCATTTGTCTTGCCTCAGGCTACCCCAAGTCATGCTTCTATGAGTGGTTTTCGGGCAAGGAAGGTGGAATCGATTGGGTGATACCATTCAATATCTTCTTCACCAAAGCGCCATGAATACAATGCAAGGTGCTGGTCAACAACTCCGTACCACTCTAATCTTCCAGGTTCAAGACAAGCAATACGTGTCCCGGTCTGTTCAATTTTAGCGGTTACATTTTGCCAATGAGCGACCAATTCAGCCAACTGTTCTGCGACTTCAACAACGTGTTCGCTTTCCGCTTCCAAACTTTCGAGAAGAACTTCTAATTCTTCTGTCAGGTCATGAGCTACATCGCTCATCGCTTGTAATTCTGCCAACATTCGTGTGACCTTGGGTAGATTCTTGCGCGCATCTTCGATTGAGACAATTTGAGCCCCTTTTGGAAGTTCTCGCAGAGCGTCCTCCTCGTCGACCAATGAACATACGTCCATAGGTCGTCCTCTAAAGAAGGGAAGATCTGAATGTTCTTTCACATGTGTTCCTTTACTTGGAGGACCTTCAACTCATCGGAGCCAATATTTGATTTTCGGCGTTTTTGGGGGGTCGGATAAATAATCGACCATATCTTCTCAAACTGTTGAAATCGGCGTTTGAAAACTTGGAACAATTTTTCGAGCACATTTCATCACCAGAACTGAAGCGAGTCCTGCCCAGATGAAAAGTTCCACAATTACAACTGCATAATACAGTGGCCCAAATTGCTTCAAAAGAACGATAGCATCGTAAGGAACGCCGTAAAAGGCCATGTAGGCCGCCTGTGAAAGAAGACTAGAAGAGAACCAAACGACTACTGCAAACCAGAAAATAGTCCCTAATTTCCAATCATCCTTTTCCACTGTTTCTGTTGCCATGTGTAAATATTGTTTTTCAAACACTTAAGTTCTTTGTATCCCTGCGTAAGTTTTCACATGGATGTGCCGCTAACTTACCTCATCAGGGCTTATGATTGCCGGAAAAAGGCCTATTCTTGTTCAGAAAGACCGAGTGGCGGAAGGCGGGACATTGCTGAAGGATCAATGCGTTCAAGTGCGTCGTGAATTGCTTGAATCCATTCACCCGCTACCCCTTCTTCGCCACCAGCTGAAAGTAAAGAGTCATGCCATTCTTCGGCAGCAGATTGCTCATCAATGAATAAATTGATTCGATGAAGAGCAAGATATGCCATTGGATTAAGGTGCTCTTCCTCCGCATCCCATCCCTTTTCGAAACATGCGATTGCCCCATATTCGCCGGCGATTTGACCGCGTTGAAGAGCGACCATACCTGCTTGGCTCCATGCAAGTGGCAACCGCCCAATCAAAAGGCCGCGGAAGACGAGCCATGTTTGACCACCACCGAGCATGACCAATGAAAGGAATCCCGACCACTGTTCAAACTGATTCAGGCTCTCCCAAGTTTGAACCATTAATCCGCCTACACCAACGCAAAAGAAAAATCCAGAAAAGGGTGCAAGCAATACTTCTCTTCGAGTTCGAACCAAATGATGAATGCCAGCAAGAAGACCGAACGATCCAACTCCGGTAAGTATGACAAGGTGGCCGGTTACTGTAACTGGGTTCGGCGCCATTTGCCCAACGGCTGCCATCGAGGCGAGAGAAAGTATGAACAATCCAAACCTTCGCGATGGTTGGGGAAAAGGTTGACTTTTGGAGCCGATGAATAACAAAAGACCGACAACTGCTTCAAAACAAATCAATATCCATTGCAGAGTATTTGTTTCGAATGTAAGCATGATATGCCCCTCTATATCAATCGAAGAAACGGTGCTTCTTGACCCTTTGCTAGGCCTTGTGATAAGCAGTTCCTCGTAATATCTCGGTCGCCCGGTACAATTGCTCAACCAGTAATACACTCGCCAGTTCATGAGGGAATGTCATTTTGGAAAGTGAAAGGCGTTTGGCGTTCTCTGGTATTCCGTTTGAAGGCCACCCTTGAGCAGGACCAATCGCAAGATGGGTTTCATCTCCTGCAATATTCCAATCATGTACTCGCTTTGAGAATTGAATCGAATCGATCATTTCGCCAGCCTCGTCCATGTAAAGAATCGTCCCCTTCTTCTTCTGAAGGAGAGTGACGTATGCATCCAATGATAATTTGTCAGAATGAAATTCCACGCGTATCCCACGAGCATGCAGGCGTTGAGAATACATCTGGATAAGTTCACGATTGGCTTTTTCCTTTGGAGTGCCATGGAGATGCACTGTAATCCTTGCCATGGTTTTGCCAATGCGTCCTTATTGATGAAGTCACCATACGCAATGGCGCAAAATCTCTTAGGGAAGAGCCTGTGAATGAAGAACATGAGTTGGTGGCCGTTTGGACGAAAACCGAAAACCAATCGCGCTCCAGTAAGTGACCCTTTGCTGAAGGACAATCGCATTCTTATTTCTGAACTGCGGGATGCTTGCGAATTAAATTTCGATAACCCCGAAGAGGCTCGAAGACAAATCCGTAGAATGCAAGTTGAATGGAGTGATGCTGCTCAGCACGGAATCCTAAGCGACGTCAACAGAAGCGGGCTTGATGCGCGGGCATTTCGCTTACTAACGTGCGAAGACAGGGATTGGATGGCCTGGCTCGATAATCTTGAGTTTTGGAAGCCTGGGTGGAAGCCTGAGAATGATGACGAGGATTGAAGAAGGGGCGCCACTCCCCAGTAAATAATGGGTCAAACGCCTACCCTCCACATGCTCTACACCTGTCCTTTTTGTTGGAAGGTTAGAGGGTTGATTGAGCACCTCAAACTCGATGTAGATTATATCGCCGTCAACGGAATGAGAATCAAAAAAGATGTCAGTTTTGCCGGAGATTGGGGGAAAGTGCCTTTATTCACCGATGAGAATGGCGAATATCATGTTGATTCAACACCGCTACTCAAACATATTGATGCGACCTATAATTCCGGTAAACTAGCTGCACTTGGTGATGCTGAGCGGCAGGCTGAATGGCTCGAGTGGTCCGATACTAAAATGTCAAAGGCGACAATTCCTATCTTGTATGGTAGCATCGGCTCGGCGTTGAAAACGACCGTTCGTATTTCTAAAATCGAGAAATTCGGCTTCTTTGCTAAGCGATTGTATGCATGGGCCGGCTTTCCTGTAATGTGGGGCATTATTGCTCGAAAAAGAGTCAAAAAAGACGGACGAAAACCCAAACAACTCTGGCACGATTTGTTAACAGAGTTTACCAGCGCACATGATGGCAAGAACTTCTTTGGCGGCGAGACTCCTGACTTGGTTGATTTCTCAGTTTTTGGCTACATGCGCTCAATTTCACCTTTCCCACAATTTTCCTTACTTGAAGATCATGAGATGGGAATGGCGTGGTATCAACGCATGGAAAAATCCATTTGACGGGGTGAAAAAATTGGTGGTTCAATATCGAGGTATTGAATTTGAATCTGTAGATGCAGGGCAGGTCTTCTTAGGTACTGAAAAAGGCGGTTGGATGTATGCGGGGCAACGACCTCGTCATGAAGTACAATGCCCCGAATTTTATGTGACAAAAGCGGTTTTATCACAGCCTCAATTGAAAGAATTACTAAACGTAAAAGGTGATGAAATAAAGTTAGGAGGCGAACAAATCCAACAGATATGCTTCGACCTAACCAATGACCTTCATTCAACTGATTTCGAACTCGATTCAACAAAAAAGTGGGAAGTTCGATGCCCGAGTGAAGGAGAGTGGCGACGCGCACATGAACTTCTTGAACTCAAACTAGAACCCGGTAAAATTGAGATTTTAGCCGATGGCGTTTCAGATAATTATCGAGGAGCGATGATGGATGGACGGCCACGGGCATTTGAGGGATTGGGGCCGATGTCTCGACATCGTGCAGCGATTGAAACTCACCCACGTCAGGAAGGGGTTACAGCCCTCTCAAGCGCTCCAATGGATCGTGAATTAAGTGAAATTGTTATTCGCCTTGTCATAACTCCAATACGGCAAGGTGAGGCTGTGCGAGTGCCGTTAAATGCTGATTTTTCTGCGAACATTCGTGGCGAAATTTTCTGGACTTTTCTGCTTGGAGTTATTCCTTCATTTGCGATACCTATCGCCAGGGGAATGGGAGGTTACGCAACGACTGGTTGGGCCAACCTGTTGTTTGGAGGTTTGTGTGCTGGTTTTGTAACCGGTGCTTTTTGGCGACCGCGTAGACCGACCGTGCTCTTTGAGGACGGAGAATAATCATCCATCAACATTGGGCGTGACTAAGGTCTCCCAGTATGAATCTTGACGGATTGCGTCCGCAGCACAAATTGCTGCCATGTTGACAATATGGCGAACGCCATCTTGTCGTGCGACAAGTTGTACCGGTTTGTCCATGCCCTCGAGGATTGGTCCGGTCATTTCTGCATCCCCGAGTTCTTCGAGTAATTTGTAAGCGATGTTTGCTGCTGCAAGGTTGGGCAAAACCAGGACATTTGCTGGGCCATTGAAATCCATAAATGGGTATTCTGTTTGTACGTCTCCATTGAGTGCAGTATCCGCTTGCATAGGCCCATCAATAACCAATGATGGATCCAGCTCTCGTGCAAATTCAATCGCATCCTCTATTCGCTCAGAACGTTGGGCTCGACTTGAACCAAAGTTCGAAAAAGAGAGCATTGCAACACGTGGAGCGACACCGAAACGACGAGCCACTTTGGCTGTTTGAACTGCTATTTCAGCCAGCGTTCGGCTATCTGGATATACGTTGACAGTAGCGTCTGCTAAGAAAATAGTTCGTCCCTTGACGTTCATCATGTAGCATCCAACAACACAATGAGCACTTTCATCAGGACCTATGAGTTCGAGTGTCGGACGAAGAACATCGCCATAATTTCGACTTACGCCACCTACAAATCCATCAGCATCGCCATTCATGACCATCTGACTTGCGAAATATGGGCGAGATTTGAGCAAACGATGAGCGTCGGGGTATGTCATGCCTTTACGGCTGCGCTTTTCCATCAATTTTTCTGCAAAAACTCCTTTTCTACGTTTGTCTTTTCTTGGGTCAAAGGCCTCATACTCGAAATGTAAGCCCAACTCATCTATCATTCGTTCAATTCGTTTTACAGGGCCGAGAAGAATGGGATAACATATTTTTTGTTCAACCAATTGTGCTGCTGCGCGTAACACTTTCTCATTATCTCCTTCAGGAAATACGATGCGTTTTCCTTTCCCACGAACTTGATTGATGACGTGCCGCATAATCGAATATGAAAGGCCGAGACGAGCTTCCAATTGTTCTCGGTAATCTACGATTGAAAACTCATCAGGTTGAACTGATGCAACGCCTTCTTCAACGGCGGCTTGAGCAACTGCTGATGCTTCCCAAATCAACACCCTCCGGTCGAATGGTTTCGGAATAATATATTCAGGCCCGTATTGCATCGTTGCACCGTCATAAGCGGCTGAAATATAATCCGGAACTGGTTCTTTTGCAAGTTGTGCAAGTGAATGCGTAGCTGCCATTTTCATACCTTGAGTAATGTCTCGAGCGCGTACATCAAGTGCACCTCGGAAAATGTAAGGGAATCCCAATACGTTGTTGACTTGGTTTGGATAATCAGATCTTCCTGTTGCAATAATGGCATCATTACGAACCTCTAAAATTTCTTCTGGAGTGATTTCTGGAGTCGGATTTGCGAGTGCAAAAATTATTGGTTTTTCCGCCATTGTGGCAACCATTTCTTTACTGACAAGCCCACCTCTCGAGAGTCCAAGCATGACATCGGCACCTTGCAAGGCATCTGCTAAATCACCAGCCTCTCTCTCGTGTGCGAAGGGTGCTTTGTATTCATTTAATTCACCAGCCTCGAGGCGAGATTTGGTAACGATTCCTTTGCTGTCAACCATAGAAATGTTTTCTCGATGGACGCCAATTGCGACATAGTGATTAGCACACGCAATCGCGCTTGCACCGGCTCCAATAACGACTACTTTAATCGAATCAAGACTCTTTTCTTGAAGTTCTACTGCGTTCAATAATGCTGCAGCAGAGATGATAGCAGTCCCGTGTTGGTCATCGTGCATGACCGGGATGTCGGTTGCTTCAGCAATCCTACGTTCTATTTCAAAACACTCAGGGGCCTTGATATCTTCAAGGTTAATGCCTCCAAACGTCTTGGAAATGTTGACGACGGTTTCGATAAAGGATTCAGGGTCTTCGGTATCGACTTCAATATCAAAAACATCAATATCTGCAAAGGTCTTGAGTAATAGCCCCTTTCCTTCCATGACTGGTTTACTGGCAAGTGCTCCTATGTTGCCTAAACCAAGAACTGCAGTTCCGTTTGAAATGACTGCTACCAAATTTCCTTTCGATGTGTATCGATAGGCATCTTCTGGACGCTCAGCAATATCAAGGCACGGATAGGCTACACCAGGTGAATATGCGAGGCTTAATTCGTGAGCAGTTGAGTGAGGTTTTGTCGGTACAACCTTGATCTTGCCACGGGGTTTTGCTTCGTGGTATTCCAACGCTTCCCTTCGAAGTAAGCGCTCCTTCTTATTGAGATTCATACTTCGACCTTACCTGTCGAAGGCGGTCTTAGGTTTGAGTCTTGCGTGATAAGAGGAGGGGTAGGTGACTGTATGCATACACCATCTGGTTTTCGGGACTCATTTATGAAGGAAAGAATGAACACAAGAGTTGTGATTAGACCCGAAAAGGTAAGATTCTATGATATCTTTTCGCACGATTGAGGGTCGCGTTCAAATACCCTAAAACTCCGATTGGGATTAATGAACATCAATGCGAACGCTGCGGCCCTGCCTCGCGACTCTCGAAGAGCCCTGCTCTTGGTCATGCTGATGTTGCTTTCATCAGCCGCACCTATACTTACAATTCCGAGCGTTTCGGCTCACGAGTCGGCCTTTGACACGATTTGGCCTCAAGAGGGAAGCAATGATACGGGTTGGGTTCAACTTGATGCTGTAGGAGCTGACCCTTCAACCGGCGGTCAAGCAAGCGCTTCATGGACTCTGGAATTCGCTCCAGGTGCTGATCTCTCGAATGTTTCATTCCAGATTCGAGTTGATGGAAGTGATGGCTTAATGATCGAAGAACCAATGCTCGTAGCCAGCGACATTGGCGTTAATCTGCTCGACTGGAGAGGCCTAGGAATGCTTGGCTCCCAGGATAGTTTTGCAGGCCCAAACCCCTACATTGGACGAATGAATCCAAACAGCGACTCGGGTGCAACATGGACGCTACCATCCGATGCCGAAATAACTGAACTGATTATTGAGGCTCTGGCTCCTGTCGACCCAGTGGTGGCGCTTGAACCATTGGAACTCAACATCGTAACACATGCAATACACCCTGATGATGGTCGAATGTACCTCGCTATTGATGATGTGATTCTTACCCTCGATTATTCTAATGACCCACTTGTTATCGACATTCTTGAGTTTGATTCGGAGATCAATGATCTGGTCATGGACCCAACCAATCGGTTACTTCATGTCCTTACATCAGACAGTCTTTTCCACGCCTTTTCTCTTGATGATACAAGCGAACAAACAGGGCTTCCGTTTCCTTCAACGAATCAGCCGCCTCTTGACCAATTCCTGATAGCATCTGACGGAAAGGTGTATGCTGCAAACCAAGACGGTGTTGCGCAATGGGATGGATTGAGTTGGAACTTCCCAATGACAAAAACCACATCCGGTGCGGCTTTAGACATGATCGAAGTGAACAATATTCTCTACATTTCTTTTGATGATGAAGGAGTCGTAAGATGGGATTTGAACTCCGGAAGTGCCCTCTCGACTTGGTCAACTGCAAACAGCCTTCACTCCGATGAAATTACTGAGATGATGGTTTCAGGAAATCAACTCTTACTCGCATCTCCAAGCAACGGTTTGGCACGATACGATTGGAGTTCTGGTTTTTGGCTTTCAACTTGGAACGACGGGAATTGGCTCACGAGCAACACCATCAACGGATTGGCTCGTTCCGGCAGCGATTTGTTTATTCTTAGCGGAGATACATTGCATATCTATGACACTTCCAGCGGCGTATTCGCTAGTTCTGAAGTGATTTCAAACTTCGGCCTAACGGGAGATGGGAGCGACTTAATTGTCTGGCCGGCCACCGGCGTTAGGGCACCTGCATCAGAACTTCTGTTACTTGGCAACGGGTTTGGCTCATTCGCTGAATTGACTCCAGGCTCGACGCCTCTTCTAACGGGTTCCCTCTTGATTGGAAGTGGTCCAACCTCATCCGGAATGCAAGATGCTACAGAACTCGACGGTGTGGTCTTCGTTGCTGCTGATGATTACATGAATCGGTTTGATACTCAAGCCTCTCGCTGGCTCCAACCTGTTTACATTGGAACAACGGTCAATCATCTGATGAACGATGGTTCACATGTCTTCATCGCCTCGGAAAGCGGATTGCATCAAATGCACAAAAACGGAACATTGCTTCAAACGTGGGATTCCTCGAACACTGGACTGCTCGATGATGAGATTATCCGAGTAGATTCCGATGGTTCTACCGCTGTTGGAATTACTGGAGAGGGTCAGATGATTGCAGTTGACCTTACAGCTGGAGCAAACCCTGCTGCGGTCGAATATGATGCTGCTGCGGTGGACCTCGCCTTGTTTAGCAACATCGTTCATTTGGCCACCGATGGAGAGGGTGTACTTCGCTATGATTTGTCAAATGGTACCTGGCTAACTCCATGGATTTCAACTGGAGTGAACGGAGCGGATAATGTTCCCGTGGCCGTTACTGGCGACATACTTTACTTTGGAATCCCTGGATACGGCGTAGCACGAAAAGATCTGTCTACTGGCGAATTGATGATACCTCTGACCGAGTTGAGCAATACTCCTGGCCAAGGCGCCTCCACCGGTATACTTCCAAGCGACAACATCTATGCTCTGGAAGCGGATGGAAGCGATCTCTTCATCGGAACCAACAATGGCGCAGTAAAGTGGGATGGTTCAAGTTCTTCTTCGTTCCAAACAGGCCGTAATTGGGATACTCGGCCTCAGCAGTATTTCGATTTCGCCGTTTCAGGAGGAACCGTCTATGTTGCGACAAACATCGGAGTCTGCGCATGGTCGAGCAGTCAAGTGTCTTCTTCAGACCCTGATTGCTTGAATGTGTATGACGGTATGCCAAACTGGGCGACTTACTCTGTTGAAGCAGATGGTTACGGCTACATCTTTGGAGGAACAACGTCTGGAGTTGGAATTATCACTGCATCTCCTTACGAAGTCATCGGAGAATGGGAAGCAGGAGAACAAACTCAAAACGCGCCTGTTGAAGTCATCGGTGATATCGCTTACATCGGACTTGACGGAATAGGTATTGCTCGCTACGACATGCCGAACAACGCTTGGCTTACTCTTTGGACTGAAGACAATGTCTTGGATGGTGGAAATGAAGAGGTAACTGGCTTGGTTGCCGATATCAACCCAGGGCAAATCTGGATTGGTGGTGATGACGGTTTCCAACTGCTCAACACGACAACTGGAGCAGAGGTCTACGATATTGAAAAGTCGAGTAATTTGTTTGCTGGTAACGGTAATCCTCACGATATGATTGTCGATGGAGATATCATGTACTACAATGACCGCACGAGCAGCGATAATGTATTCCGTATTGATATTGCGAACTATGCGAGTTTGAGTTCCTTAGATGCAGGGGCAGAACTGAATGAAAACGGCGGCGATGTAAACGGTATGAATATCGTTGATGGCAAACTCATGGTAAGCGTATCATCCGGACAATGGTGGAATACTGACGGTTCAGGTGGTATTGCGCAATGGGATATTACAAGCGGCGCATGGGATAACAGCATCTTGCCAATTGGACAGGTCGACCGAGTCACTGCTTACGAATCCTCTACTGGAAACATGTGGATTTCATGGGGCGAAAGTAATCTTGAACTCATCGCTCCTAACGGCACGACAATAAGCACATGGGATGATGATGACTTTGATTTCCCAATCCGAGAAATTCTTGAATTTAATGGAGAAGTTCTGTTCGCAACCGAAGACGGCGTCGCACGATACAACGAAACCTCAAACCAGTGGCTTACAATGTGGGAAGAAGGAAACGGACTTCCGAACAATGCTGGCAGCAGAATCTACGAATTATGGACTGATGGCACACATCTTGTCACCGGTGGTGGCGATGTCAATGGCTTTGGACAATTCCAAGGCGGAGCTGTGTCTCACTGGGATGGAACAACATGGAATCAATTTGATCTTGGGCAAAGTGGAACACCAAATGGCTACCCGCTTTCCATGGCGATGTGCGGCGGATTTCTCAACATTGGAATCTATGCAAACAATGGTGGAGTTGCCCGACTCGATTTGGCGAATAGTACAATGATTGGCTCCTTTACCCGCGCAGATTGGAACGAAGATTATGGCGAAGTTTCCGGCGTTGCTTGCGATGCAACCGATACACTTTACGTCGCTTTCTATGAAGATGAAGCAGACATCAAAAAGTACAGTTATTCTTCAGGGTCATGGATTACGCCAATTACAAGTTTCACCAATGGTCTGCCAAGCGATCGAGTTTGGTGGGATGCTATTGGCTATGCAAACGGCCAACTTGTCCTTGGGCACGGAATTGGAACAAGCGGAAGTAACATCATCGGAGGCGGGTTTACCATTATCTCGAGTTCCGGGAGTTCCAATGCGCAAGCTAACGTCAATGGTGCAGGCTCATCTGTAACCTCTTTCCAATGGCTAGGGACTGAATGGCTCGTTGGTCAAGCAGGTGGCTCATCTGGATTTAGTAAGGTCGAGACCATCAGTTCACTCGGACAAAACACCGTTGCAACTCTTCCAGGACTTGTGAGTGGTCAAGTAACGACAATGAATGGAAACTCGACTCATCTTTGGGTTACCACTGCGGGTACAAATCAGGGGCAAGGTCAATCAAGTGGGGCAGGATTGCTTCAAGGAGAATGGCAAACTGACGGCTCGATATTGTGGCAGAATGGCTGGACTATGGCTGCAAACAGCAATGCCCAAGACACCGAATTGATTGGAACCGATTTGTATATTTCTTCAACGCCAACTGGATTGTATAAACTCGATACACTGACTGGCATTGTCACACGACTGAGTGGCGGATTGCATGGTTACCTCGATGGAATGGTGCTTGATGGTACAACTCTCGTTCTCGGACTTATGGGCAGTGGCGGCTCTGCACCGGGTGTACAACTCTATGACATACAGACCGGATATGGCAATGGTAAACTCCTCGGCGGTTTGCCCTCAAATGGAGTGAACAATTTCGCTGCGACCTCCGATACCCTCTACATTGCAACCAATGGCGGTGTGGGACGTTGGGATTATGCCGCAGCCGACTGGATCAATCCACTTACGACTTCGGACGGCTTGCCAACCAATGTCGTTGAAGATGTCCTTGTTGACGGCAATTCTCTGTGGATGGCTACAACTGCAGGTTTAGTTGAAATGAACCTCACCACGAATGCAACAACACTCTACAACTCAGCCTCGGGTCTTATGGGAACCTCGACCATGTCCCTCACAACATATTCCTCAACAACCCTCTCCTCGACACTGTTTATTGGACACGATGGAGCTGGAAGTGAACGACCTGCTGTCACGACAATTGATTTGGGCTCAGGAGCAATTACTGGACATGAATTTGACCAATTACCTTCCAACAATATCGACGCCTTGGCAAGTGATTATTGGGGCCTTCATATCGCCACTGATATCGGTCCAATGACCCACTGGAACAGTACCTCCTCCTTCTTTGAAAATGGAATTCCTTCCTACCAAGTCTTTGGTTGGCCCGTTGAAAAAATGGTCAGTGATGGCGACCATGTTCTGGTCTTCGGAGGTAACGGAGTTTCTATTGTTGAAGCACGAACAAACTCTCATCAAAATCTCAAGATGATTTCAATGCCACTGCTCACCGGTGGAACGATTTCTTCAGATTATATTTGGCTCACTACCGATGGTGAAGGCTTGTATGGATACGAGAACAATCCGCAATATACTGAAATTGAACGCGTATCTGTCCGATATGCTGACCCGTTGAATGTCGGGTTTAATCTCGTAACCCAAGACATCACAGACATGACGCATCCCGGGATGAGTATCACGCTAGCGGACTCCAATTCTACCGTTTCACTCGATCCGACACAAGGAGTTGTAGGCACAAATGGAATCATGTTCCAAACCGTTCCGCTTGCATTCACATCTCCAGTCAATAATGCTGCTACATGGGCTCATTCAAAGAGCCTCAAGTACAATGCAACTATTGAACTGAATAACAATCCTGATTTTGAAACTACAATGCAACTCGCTGTTGATAACGGCGTTATTGTAAACGGAACTCAGTTCCTTCGGATGACGCTACGTTCACCTTCAAACGGCTCCATGCATGTGCGCCTCATCTACGATTATGTCCGCACTGAAACGCCGATTACCATGACCGATCTCATCGACCGACCTGATGATGGCGGAGGTGCATTGTTAGCCAATTGGAGTCTTGTCCATGATGATAACTTTGCACGATATTTGGTTTATGTGAATGAAGGACCTTTTGTGACGCAAAGTGGTTTACCACTCACTGCTGATGACCTTACAGGACGAACTATTGACAAAGCAATTTCATTGCATAGCCGCCTTTCCAGTGAAGTAACAACTGCGAATGGAGTGCCACTGGTTGATGGAGAAGAATACTATGCTGTTGTTGTTGTCGAATATGACGATGGACATTTCGGCACGCCTTCTCCAACTATGGGACCTGCCTCTCCAAGCAACGAAATTCCACGCTCACCACTTTGGGCAAATGCTGGACCTCATGAAGGCGGTTCTGATGGCGATTTGGAAGTTGAATGGGCTCGATGTACATCAATTGATTTAGCAGGCACCATGATTTATGCATCAACCAGTCCGATGACTGATGCCTTGGGATTAACGCCTGAAGCAGAAGTCGATAAGACTGAAGGAAACACAACCGTATTATCTCTTGATGCCGGTCAACCGTATTGGCTTGCACTTACCTGCGCAGATGAATCTGGTCAAGAGGACATCATGAATCCGCTCATTCTTGGGCCTGTCGTCCCAACTGGTGGATTAAACGACAACACCGCTCCACCAAAGATGGAAAACGTCCAAGCAATAGACACTCCTGATGACGATGGTGGACGAATTACCATCACGTGGGATGTAAACCCTGCCGAAGACTGTACTTTCTATGCCGTCTTTATTCAATTATCGTCAGGTAGCTTTGATGGCGATTCGATTCCATCTGCTTCGGTTGAAGGCGAACAGTTTAGTCAAGCAAAAATCATTGATGATTGTGCCGAGACTACAACCACGGTGACCAGCATTGATGGTGTTGCATTGCAAGATGGACAGGCATACTATGTTGGAGTCGTTGCTTACGATGATTGGTTGAATGCAAATCTCGCTGATGTTGATCTCGTTCAAGTCACGCCACTTCGCAATACTGCAGGAAGCGGTTCAATACCTGACAGAGTCGGCACAGTGAATGCCTTTGACCATCCTGATGACGATGGAACTGCAATAGATGTCATTTGGTCAATCTCTGATGCTGATGATTTCTCACATTACATCGTGTGGGCTGCTGACCGTCCAATCGCTGACCTTTCCGCTGCCTGGGCAGCATTTGGTGATGATGAGACACAATGTGCATGCTTGAAGATTAACAAGCAGTGGATTGATGAAGATTACAATCCAATTGAATTATCGATTTCGACCGCTCTGTATGGCGGCGATTCAATCGTTGATGCTACACCTCAAATCATCAAACCAGATATTGAACTGTTCGTTGTCGTAACCGTTCATGACTTAGCAGGAAATGTCCATCTTACCAACTTACCACAAGCAACTGTTGTTCCAATTAACAACTTGCAAGACGTTACCGCACCTGCTCCACTCACGGCTCTCGAATTGTATGACCGTCCGAATGATGACGGCAGTGCACTTCTGCTTGACTTTGAATTAAGTGAAGAAAGCGATGTTGCAGCATATGAAATCTATGCGGCAACCTGGTCGTTTGATGCAATAGGAATGGGTAGTACTGGTCCTGCAACACCGATAGCCGTTCTTTCTCGCCTACCTGAACTTCCGCTTACAATCGATGTAGTGGCAGGAGATACTCCAGTCATTGCCGGACAAGAAATCTGGGCGGCTGTCGTTGTCCGAGATACGGCTGGAAATGCCCAAGAAATCAATCTCGTAACTGTTTCAGCGCAATCCATTGATGATGGCGTTGATGATTTGGGCGGATACCTTGACCAAATCGAAAATATCGTCCTGTCATGGAACTCGGAACAGAATATATTGGTTGAATGGAGTCATTCAGATGACCCAAGTGTTCGTGGCTATCGAGTGTATATCTCCAACAACGATTTCACATCCAATTCTGACGCAGATTTCGTAGCAGAGGTAAAAGCATCGAATTCATTCCTCATTACTCCGAACAATTACGACCCGTTGGTAAACTCCTCTGGATGGTACATTGCTGTTTCACCGTTTGATGACCTCTATGAACGAGAGGAAGTTGATGCGATAATGCTCGATGCGTTCGGGAAAGAAAATGCGAATGGTGATGGTGATCAAAATGCTGTTAATGAAAATGATTTCTCGTCACTCCTCACCACGCCGAACCTCCTGGCAGCAGGATTGTTGTTCGTCGCAGTACTGTTACTGGTTGCGATAGTTCGGTCTCGAGGCGGTCAGCGTCGACGAGATCAAACCCTCGAGTTACAAGAAGCAACATGGGGCATCCAAGATGACGGTTGGGGTGCTGACAGCGCTCCTGCTCCACCACCAATGCCGAGTAAGAGCGTTCCAAATATTGAACAAAATAACGATATTTATGCAGCAGCTCAACGCATTGAGAACCAAGACATCTATGGACGCCAAGCATACCAGCCTTCACAGCCAGTAATGCAACCAGCACAAAATAATACATTGATGAATGACCTTGCTGGTCAAAACTCTCCACAAGTCCCTCAAGCGAGCATTGATACATCATTCTTGGATGACTTGCTTTGAGGCGTGTCAATGGGTGATGAGAAAACCGAAAGCCCCCGTGATGCTGTGTTTACCACGGCGTTATGGGATGGAGGTTTTGCACTCGCCGATTGGGAGCTCCATCTCAAGAGACTGGGCGAACATGCTAAACTCTTGAGAATTGAATTGCCTGACGATCTATCCCTACGTATTGCCGGCTTCTTCCAACAAATGGCTGAGAAAGGTCTTCACAACCAATCGCATAAACCGTCAATGTTAGTACGAATCGAATGCTCACATACTGGTGAACTCGCTTTTGAAGTACGTAAATCAGAATTTAGAAATGAAGAAATTGATGCAATCACGATGCCCGCCCCGCGATGGACAATGAAAATCAATGGCACAAAGCATGGAGATTGGAAGCCTTACCATGAGGCACACGCAGTTGCCAAAAAGCGCGGAGCGGACTTGGCCTTCCATGTTCACGACTTTGCAATTGTCGATGCCGACCGAGCTGCACCACTCGTGTTAGATGAAGATGGTATTGCCTGGGTGGCTGCACCAAGTGAAGGCGGGGTTACGAGCATCACTTTACAAACGCTCATCGGTGGACTTGAAGCTGCAGGAATCCCGGTTCAGTTTGGTCGCCTAAATGAACGATTAGTCGCTCGTGCAGTGGAAGTTGTAGCAATAGGTAGCGGAATTGGAGCATGTCGAATTCTCTCTCTTGATGGAGAAGCGCTGGGAGAAGGTGAAGCACTTACTGCTCTGTGCCGGTCGCTTTTGGAATCGCATTATCAATATAAAGCAACATGGTTTGATGTGAGGTCAGAACGATGAGTGAAAATTTCCTTTCCCTAAACGCTCATTGGCGAAAGATTGGGCTAATTGGAGAAAAGGCAGTCCATTTTGGTGGGCCCGATGAACTACTCTTCTATTCAGGAGGGCCAAGCACCCATCTCGCTCAATTTTCAATCCTCTGTGGCCCTTCTAAAAAGAGGGTATTGATTAAGCAACCAAGCAGAAAAAACATACCTGCTGGAGAAAAAAACAGTCCATTGAATGGTGAAGTCTTGCTGATACAAGAAAAAACGGCATTTGTGGCTCAAGTTGAAGAATGGAAACACGGTTGTTGGTATCACGCAACTTCGATATTTGCCTCTTCTATATCCGAACTCCTAACAAAACTCCAACCCCACACACCCGTCGAGAATTTCGAAAATCTACCAGATGCCACTTTACCTCAACGCCCGTTTTGGGCAGGTGCATTGGCCTATGACATGGTACAGTGGACACAGCCCGTTCAACTCCAGTACCTTCCTGATGAAGGAGAATTACTCACAATCTTGTGGCTTGTAGAAAGAGTCGTAATCCAAGAAAAAGCAACTGGGATTATTCAAAAACACACGCTTTCGGACGACAAATGGGGAATGAAAATCACACAAAACATGGAAACGAGCGAGTCGTTGCAATCCTTGGAAAAATGTCGCCCATCTCTTGAAACCAGTTCCATGACCGATGAACAACACGAACAGGCGATTGAAGCAATTTGTGAAAGTATTCGCAATGGGCAAATGTACCAAGTCAATGTTGGAAGATGGTGGAGTGGAGAAATTAAGGAACATCCACGCCATGTATTCCAACGATTGAATGAACAAAACCCAGCACCATTCTCTGCTTATCTTGAAGTGCCCGACCTTGGGTTGGCTTTGGTCTGTTCTTCACCCGAGTCCTTACTCAAAAGTGATGGAAAGTCAGTCTTCACTTCGCCAATTAAAGGAACCCGGCCACGAGGTTCAAACATGGAGCAAGAGAAAACACTGCGTTTGGAAATGGTTAACGATGAAAAAGAACGAGCAGAACATCGCATGCTGGTTGATTTAATGCGAAATGATATTTCCACAGTATCAAAAGTTGGAAGTGTCAAAGTTAATCGGTTTGATGTTGAAGCCTATTCACAAGTTCAACACCTTGTCTCACACCTCTCAGGAGTTTTGAAAGAAGAATCAAACGGATTGGATGCGCTTCAAGCAGTTTTCCCCGGAGGGAGCATCACAGGTTGTCCGCGAACTGTAGTCTGTGCTGCAATCGATGAATTAGAACAGCAACCCCGGTCTTTCTGGACGGGTTCCATCGGCTGGATTGATGTCGTTTCTGGTGCCAGTTCATGGAATATCCTGATTCGTACCTTAATTGCTCGAAAACAGAGAGAGAAGTGGTTTGCAAATGTCGCTGCAGGAGGGGGCATCACAATTGGCTCCCATCCAAAAACAGAAGTTGAGGAAGCGAAATGGAAAGCAGCAGCACTCCGCAAAGCCTGTGGATGGATTGAGGGTGATGAGGAAGCCCTACCGATTGGTGATCTAAGTACCTACCAGCTCGAAGTTGAGGCTGTCCCCGTAGCATCACTTGACGGCAGTGTGGGATTCGTTGATGAGGAGACGAACAAAAAAGGATGTGTCTTGCTCATCGATAACCTCGATTCTTTTACTCTGAATATAGCCCACGCCATCGCAGGCCTAGGTCATGAAGTTCTGGTATACAAAGCACGAGAAGGGGCGCTTGTACACCGTTGGGATATACCCGCATGCAAGGAATTGATTTCTCGACTGGAACCTTCGCATATCATCCTAGGACCAGGCCCCGGAATCCCTTCAGATTCACCGCTCACAATGGAACTCGCTCATGCTGCTCTAAGTCAACAAATAACTGTCCCCGTACTTGGAATATGCTTAGGCCACCAAGCACTTGGATTAGCGGCAGGAATGGAACTCATACGTTCGCCTAATGGGCCTGTTCATGGAGCCCCACGTTCGTGCATACATGGAAGAACAGGGCTTTTCTCAACATTACAAACACCGTCCTCATTCACCCGTTACAATTCTTTATCGATAGTCTCAACAGACGAATCCCTCTTCATCGAAACTGCTCACGAAGTTGATACAAAAACCATCATGGCCATACAACATCCTGAACTACAGATCCATGGAGTTCAGTTCCACCCAGAGTCAGTAGGTTCTCAAGAAGGCCTCGAATTACTCAAGAATTTCCTTATGCGTCAAGCGGATGCTTGAAGAATCGGGAGTGTGTGGGTTGGTTGAGGGAGTCTCATGCCAACGTGCCGACATTGTGCAAGCACCTATTCTCGAGAGCAGTTTATTCATGGAAATGGGCCAAAGGCTCAAGTTTGTGTCCGATGCGGAGTAGAACTCGGTTTAGTATCAAAAGAAGATGCTGCGAACATGTATGATGACCCGCTCCGAAGTGCTCGTCTACAGATAATGGCTCGTAGATATAGCGTATTCATGTATATCCCTTTACTCTGGACACTATGGATAATGGTTCTTAGAACCGTCGATCCGTGGGGTTGGTATTTCTTGGCACTTCTCATTGTGTTAACCTTGCTTGCCCCTGTCTGGTTCATCTATCGAGGCGGCCAATACTCAGGCGATATGGCTCGACTTACTCCATCCTATGACCGTCCAGAAGGACATTGATTACGATTTAGCGTGTATTTTGAGGACGTCTCCGTCACTCATCTCATGCTCAGCCCCAACGACTCTGCGGCTTCTCCCATCAACGCCTCGAATGAAACCGTCTCCAAGGTCACTGTGCACCTTGTAGGCAAGATGTTTCGCTTGTATGCCTGATGGAACAACAAAAGCATCTGGGAGAACTTTACCATCCCCATCTGTCCAATGCGTTTCATCTTGAACTGGATAAACAACAATGTGATCAAGTTCGTCAAACAAAACCGTGTCGATGAGATTTGATACACCAGTGCCACCATTGGTTGAAAGGCGCTCCAGCATATGATTCAAAGCATTGGACTGTGGTTCTGAAAGAGCATCTTTATTGACAAAATCAAACGACTTTTGGCCGGGAATATATGCAATCAATTCCGCTGATGCAGCACGGCGGAGAGCCAATTCGACATCTGCCATGCATGGCATGAGAATACCGTTTGCTGAAACGCCTTCAAGGACATCAAGGGGAGCGATGTCAAACTTATTGGCAGCAATATGTATTGGGAAAAGTGCTGTTCGAACATGAGAGGCAAGTGAAGCGATAGTTGCTGGACTCCAATCCCATGGACTACCCAGTTCACTTTGCTCCTCTTTGAATGCTTCAAAAGATATTGCAATGGACTGTGAAGTTGAACCAAGACCTGTCAATTGTTCATGGATATAGGTTACCAAACCTTTCTCGCCTTCAGCTTGGACTCTACGGACACCACGCGTCCAACCATCACTCAACAATCCAGCAATCCAAGCATCTAACTCTTGACCAAGAAATTCAATCTCCTCGCCAATACGTTGCTGAGCCACTTCTTTACTTTGATTCGCACCTTGCGGATTGCCTTCAAGATCTGTCGTTCCCGCTGCATCAATCACTTGGATGAGGGCATCACAATTTGCTAAGTCTGCGAGGAAAGCATTTCCTCTCCCCCTTCCTTCGCTGGCACCAGGAACCAGTCCTGCAATGTCAACTAAAAAACATGGAACGAGTCGACGGTGAGCGATACAAGAACCTGTTCGAGGCTCACATAAACTTCCTTGACGCGGGTCGTCTGAAGACACCGTTTCAAGGCGTCCTTCCGCCTCAAGTCGTAGGCGAATATCTTTGCAAGGGCACTGGATTCTGGCAGCTACAAAAGCAACGCCTACATTTGGTTCGATAGTACAGAATGGATAATTTGCAATATCGACTTTTGCTAAAGTAGCAGCACTAAAAAAAGTAGACTTACCAACATTTGGCTTGCCGACTAATCCGATTTTCACAGACATCCCGCCAGTGAGCGTGGTTATTCTTCCTCTGATTCGAGGATATCGGTTCGGATCTTTGCCAGCATGATGTCCAGTTCAGGGAGGTTGAGCCTTCCATCACCATCAAGGTCAACTGCAGAAACCAATCGTCCCATTTCCCAAGGAGGGAGATTCGCAATATTTGATTTTGCCAAAGCTTGTTGGAATTCATATCCATCAATTTCTCCGGAACCATCCAAATCAATCGTGTTGAAAAAGTCAAAAATCGTTTGTTTGGTTTGCTTGAGGAATTGAGCGAGCATCACTAATTCTTCTGGGACCGGGAATTCTGTTACCTCGTCGTTGTGAAGTTGGGCTGAGACTTGGATGATAGAGGAACCTCCTTCGTCTTCTTCAGCCTCTCCAATGTGAAGCATTGTGTCGACTCCAACGCCGCGTCCAAGGAGAACTCGTATCGATGTCGTTCCTTCAACAAGTGTATAGGAGTCGATGTCACTCTTTGCGGATACGTCAGAGTATGCAGCGTTATTCGGCCGGCCGGTATGTATCATCGAGAGTGCAGCAAGCATACTTGCAACAGTTACCAAGTAGAATGTGGCTGCAGAGACCAAGAAGAATCCTTCAGTGGATGCAACGGCATCTTCTACTCCAGATTCCAATACAGCATATGTGGTGAAGTCACCGATAAGTGCGGAAATGGTTGAGGCAACACCGCCAATCAAGGTGAGCCAAACTGCAAGTTGAGCGTTTGACGCCTTAGCCAATTTCTTGCGGGCTGCTAACGGATAGGACGTGAAGATAACAGCGAGCATCATCAGACTTCCAACTGTAGAGATAAATCCTGTATCAACGGTATGTGCCATCGACCCGAGTTTATCCATTCCAACGAATGTATCCATCCCAGTAAAGAAGCCGCCAACGGCATAAATTGGTAACAACATCATAGCAACTGTTGCCGCAAAGGCACCTGGACTCTTGACGATTCGCTCAGGGTTTGAAGCAGCCGTAGCGACCATGTTGAACGAACCTGCAAGCAGAGGAAGCAGCCCGAGCGTCATGAGCAGGGCACCGACATTCTGCAAGAGTTCTCCACCGTCTGCCGAAGAGAGGAAGAAGGGTGGGACGGTGATAAAGAGGAACAACATGTTGGTTTTCTGCATTGATTCAGACCAAACTGGTTTACCTGCAGTGAAAGGAATGATATGGTATGCTGCAGCGAAAATCAAAGCCAATGGGACCCATCCGGTGACGACACGTTCTGCCAGCCAAACAGTTTGAGTCGATCCAGCAAGTTCTCCAAAGAAGATGAAGAGCATACCCAGTATCTTAGCAACCAGTGCAAGGACAAGGAACCATGTTGTTGGGGAAAGGTCATCGTGCTCACGCTCTCCAATCGTAATTAAGACGTTGATCAACAGTGCGATGTGAAGCATTGATGAGACAAGAAGCAGTGAAATATTCTGGAGCGTTTCCAAAATATTCGCTTCATTCTCAAGCGTGATGAACGAAAAGATTGCTGGAAGGAGAAGAACACCGATGGTCGATGCTGTTAGAAGAACGGCAACCATTGAGGCACTTGCTTCGCTCGCAAGTCGTCCTTTAGAGGAACGAGATATAGCAATCAAAGCAGCAGCAATCAAAAGATAGTTCATTGCTGTCGAAAAGAAGATTGCTGTGTAATCGGTTAACATTGAACCGTCATCGTAACTCCATCCAATGCTGGAAAGCGAGTTGAGAGACGATGGGTCGTAACGATGCCAAATGCCGAGGAACATGCCCAAACAGGCCATGAAGAACCATCCCATTCCGAAACGCATCCATGTCTTCGTCCCGCTTCCGGGTTTGTCGTTAAACAAATCGATTAATCCGGCTGGAGCCTTGTTCAAGAGGAACATTCCAATTTGACGAAGTGAACTTGCCATTCCGCCTATTCCTCGAACCATGTAGTTCGAAACCAAAGCAAGAGAGCCAACCAAAAGAGCTGCTGAAATAAATACTGTTTCCATACATCACACCTCCTAATCGACAATGACCTCGCTGAGAAGCGATGCTACTATTGCACCAACTCCAACTAAAATACCAATTAAATAATACCAAATCCCACTGCCACCAAGATTTCCAATCAACGGAACAAGTTCACCGAGCAACGGGAGGTTATCCCAGCCGAAGACATTCGAGAAAAGTGCAAGGATGCCGAGAACGCCAACGGAAAAGAGCGTTAGGAAAACCCGACTGCTCGATGGTTCGCCTGTTCCAACAGTCACATCTGGTAGAGTTGTTTCATTTGTCATTGCGGTTCACCCATTGTTGACCCCATAGGGGTCATTCCTCCGAACAGTGGAGCGGTGATAAAGATTCACTCCACGCAGTGAGCGTTTTCTTTGATTAAAACCCTAAGATCATGGTGAGCGAAGGCGGTCTAGAAGATTGCCCCGACGATGTTTTGAGATGCCCAGTGGGACTGGGAGCGCTTGTTCCAGAAGAATCTCTTCATTCCATGCCGCTTCACACTCACAAGACAGGCCCTCGAATTCTTCAAGTTCGCCAGAAACAGCATACCTTTCGATTGCGGCAACAACTTCAGAATCACAAGAACCACAATTGTGAGCGCCTCGAACGCGACCTCCAGCGGTTGGGTGGATAATAAGGCGACAAACTTGGTCAGCATCTCCATTTTTACCTCCATTCGGATGAATAGTCGGGTGGACTCTTCGAATCATCTCAACCAAAGACCAAAGCCATGGAGGGCGATATTCGTTGTTTCGATGAAGTCTGTCAATAATTGTACCGCGTTGGATATTCATAGGGTTAACTGAGATTTCATCGCTTCTTTCTGCTACGTCTTCAATCCATTTCACACCATGATTCAAAGCATCAGCCTCGCTCATGAAGGGCGGTTTGAACATCAAATAAGTCTTAATTCGTATGTTGAACTTCTTCAGATTCTCGACCGCTCTATCCCATGATTTCGTCGTGAATCCCTTGTTGACATGGAAACGTAGAACTTCATCGTCATATGCTTCAAGTCCAACAGCGACGGCAAAACTCTGGTTAATCCCTGAAGCCCATGCGAGTTTTTCCTCTGTCAATTGTTCACATCGACTTTCAACAATCAGTTCTTTTCCGAGGTCGTGACAGTCGCGCAACACGGTTTCTTGAAACTCAACTGGAATCTCACGATCTTCCAAAAGTGACCCGCTTGTGTAAACTTTAACCATTGCATGGTCCTTAAAATCCTCATACTTCTCTTTCGCATATGCCCATTGAGCATGTAAATCCTCGTTGGTAACATCGTCCCGTGTATCGTTGAAATATCCACAGAAGGTACAACCGCTCGACCACCACCAATGGCAACCTTTGGTTCGCAAAATAACGGTAACTGCGCTACATGGAGTGCCATCTGCAAGGGTTTCCGGAGTGTAATACACGGTTGCAGGTTCATTGGCATCCCAAGATTGTTGACGGGCACGAGCCCAGGGTGTATTTGCTGGTGCTTTCACTAAATCATGAATGCGGGCACCTTTGTTACCCTCTCCAACGAGAGTCAGTGATTTTGGCCCCGACATCATGTTCCCCTATGTGAAGTGGCTCGGCTTTGGTGTTTCAAACCACCGCACGGAGAAATCCCCTCAGGTTTCGACAGGAGTGAATAAAATTGATGACCCTGCTTGGACAAACTCTCCCTTTGGAAAAGACGGGTTTTGTTCTTCAGCAGAACAAACATTGGGGGTGAAAAGTTCTGCGGGAACTCGCATGTCGACGCGTGAACCAAGACGAATCATACCGTAGCGTTGGCCTCGCCGGACCTCGGCATCAACATCGAGCCAAGGAACAATCGTTCGCGCGAGAGCACCTGATATTTGAGTGACTTCAACGAACAATTCGTTTTCATTTTTGAAAACGCTGCGGACTCTTTCATTATACTGACTTTCCTTCTTGTAGGCTGCAATGAAGGGTCCTCTCCGCAACCCTTTTCCGGCTCTATGCTCCATTCGATGCAAGGTTCCGGCGAGAGGCGCTCGATTGACATGAACGTCCAAAGGCGACATGAAAATGGCTACTCTGTACACATCGTTGCCGGATTCCTGCCCTGGAGGAACGGCTTCAAATCGCTGTTCGGTTTCAAAATCAAGGGGATTAGGGAGTGGGTGAGGATACCAGTCACCTGTTAACGAATCGGACACACATGTATCGGATTCACGTTCTGTTTTGGAAGGACGTCGGCCAGTAGCCCGTTCTCGACGAACAAACATCACATGCCCATCTGCTGGACTGACCAACACGCCTGCATCACGAGGAATCGGGCGGTCTGGGTCTCTCCAAAAGTTAGCGAAAAAGGCTGAAAGCATCAAACAAAAGATACCAAAAAAGGGAATCAGTCCATACAAGGGATCGATGATTGCTCCAATGATAAGAGCGCTACCGCCCATCAGAATTGGAATGATGACTGGAGCGTGGCCACCGTGGGCCAAACCTGCCATATGAACGCCTCACTCAGAAGCCCAAGGGTCTTCGCCATCTGCCCAAGTTGCAGCAGCTGTCGTTCCAGGACTCGCTTTCTCTTCGGCAACTTCTTCAGTTGCTTCTTCAGCAGCCGGAGCCGTTTCTTCGGAAGGTGATTCCTCGCTGACCATTTCTTCAACAGCACTCTCTTCAACAACTTCGGAAGAATCTGCACTTTCGGAAGTAGAGATAGTTTCTGCCTCTTCAATTGTCATTTCAGCAGCACGTGATTCAACCATTTCTTCGATTCTTTCGGTAAAGGCTCGAGCCATGTGTTGTGACTTTCGTTCTGCTTCAATGGCTCGTTCTATCATCTCATATCGAACCTTTATCGCTTGGTTGAGGTCTTCAAAAATCTTCATGTGGTCGACATACCAGTCGTCACGTGCTTTCATTTCCTTGACAGCAAGATGAAGGTCATTATCAAGTTCCTCTGCAATAGAGTAAACCTTGCCGAGACGATCTTTTTCTCGAGTGTACTTTTCTTCCATCTTTTCAAGTTCGGGTTCGAGCCGCTCTACGGTCTTACTCGACATTGCTGCACGAAGTTCAAGTTCTCGAACGCGATTATCTTTTTCGTCAAGCAAACTTTGTAGGGAGTCTTTCTCGACTGCACCTTCAATAATTTCCTTTTCAAGAACTTCGATTGTAGCAAGAGCATCATCTAAATCTTTTTGAGTTCCTTGAAATGCTTCATAGAGAACTTCAATTCTGACTTTCAAATCTTCAACGGTTTCCGTCGAGGTGGTGTCGGCTGGGGGAATGGTTCCTTCTTCGGTCATTGTTTCACCCGGAGGTAAGCCTCCATGAACAGCCACACACCTCCACCCTATCAAGCCGACGCCTGAAAGCGCAGAGAAAAGACCG
>MDTC01238773.1_pt1 | contig 30609 bp, 12 predicted proteins | sample 811181 | NCBI WGS metagenome assembly MDTC01 (sample SAMN05326644, study PRJNA326480) | marine metagenome | isolation source: seawater | place: Pacific Ocean: North | collected 2011 | reverse complement strand
CAATTCCAACATTACCATTACCATACCCCATGACTATATTGTCAGAAGTATAATGGTTTAGTGATATGTATTGTCCATTACTGTCTAATATAAGATATTGACTCGCGGAATCAGCTCCAGTTGCTCTAATAGAACTAGTGCCGCCTGATCTGCCAAGTAATATTCCATGAGATGTTGTTGGTTCTATTCGCGTTGTACCAGACACATGCAATTTTTCGCTAGGAGTTATTGTTCCAATGCCAACCTTCTCTAAATCAGCATCACAATGAAACAATGGAACAGAAGTTGATGTGTCGTGAAATACAGTAAAGTCAATGTTGCCAGCATCTGGGTTAATATTAACAGACGGTCTAGATGCGAGCATATTTGTGCAATGAATATGGTCTGCTGCGGCATTGTAAGTTGTTAAAATAATATCATTAAGAACACTATAAAGTGTAATATTACTTCCACCCGAGATACTATCTGTAGAGCCGAATGTTAAACTACTAGCTTCCAAGCTTGATGATTTGACAATACCGTTGACTTCCAATTTTTTAGATGGCGAGGTAGTTCCGATACCAACGTTAGTGCCATTGTCATAAATAATTCCAGTACCAAGCACAGTAGAACTAGTCCAACGGGCAGCATAGTTTGAAGCACCAGTTCCAGTAATCCCGCCACCGCCACTAACCCCGCTCCAAGCAACCTGATTAGAGCCAGAATAAACAAGACTATCACCAACATTTCCAGCTCCAGTAGGAAACGTATATTGACCGTTAACATTTATTTCATCTGCACTAAAATCCCCATTAACGTCTAGCTTAAAAAGCGGCGAGGAGGTTCCAATCCCCATGTTACCATTTTTATCAATCCTAACTCGTTCAACAGCGGCAGCGGCATCTGCCGCAGATGTAGAGAAAACCAGTGCGGCTGGATTTGAAGAGCTAGTGAACGCTCCTTCAGCTACAGAATTCATTGAGCCGACGATATAGGTAGCTGCTGCACCGTCAGACTCTGCCGGAACAGCGTAGTTAATTCTACCTATTATATCGCCAGCGGTAATGACATTATCACCACCAGCGTTCTGTAATGTTAAACTATACATATTAGATTATATACCAATTTGATCCATCGCTACAAAATTTTAAACTTTCATATATGTGAAACAGTTGATAGCTATTAGATCCATCTATTGTATCAGATCCTTTTCTTTCAATAGTTACAGTGTTGCTGCTGCTATCTACTCTCTTCACAATAAACATTCTTCCTTCATCTCCGTTTTCTGGCAACTTAACTGTAATATTACCAAAGACAGCATTCACTAAAGTAACATCATGATCCACAGGATCTTTATTAGACGTAACAGTTTCTACACTTCTGTGTCTTTGAGTCTCAGTAATACCACCGTTTTTAACCCTTACAGCGCCAGTACCATTAGTGTTACTTAACTCAACAGTAGTATCATCTACAGTTACTTCTACTTCATCAGCATTAACTGTAATACCATCACCACCAATAACATCAAGAGTGTGCGAACCAGTAATAGCTCCACCACCCACCATCCCAGCACCACCTTGAATTTGAATGTTACCATGATTAATATGTTCGTTGGCAACAAAGTTTAGCAACAAGTCATGATTAATTTCATTATGGTCGAGGCCAAAATCAATCTCATTGGCTGATTGATTTACTGTAATGTTTATTCCTGAACCAGCATCGAATTCAAGAGTCTCACCGTCTGAAATAATTTGAGTGTTATTTGTATCACTGATTGTGAAAGAACTCATAGCTCCAAGGCCACTAACAAAATTAGTCCTATTGATTTTCTTCAACGCACTGGCTGAATCATCATAAAGTAAAATGTAGTCATCCGTAGATCCATCGTGAGCGCCACTGTATTCAGTTTGACCAGTAATAGCGGTTGTATCTAAGGACACAGCAAGAGAAATATTGGAACTACCATCTAAAGCCACAGCAGAGTCTGTCGTAACCTCTCCTGTAAGCGTAATATCTATAGAATTTTCCCACTTACTAGCCGTATCTGCATTACCAACAACATCACCAGTAAACACAGCGTCTGAACCACTAGTTCCATTTTCAAGGATCTTACTGGTTCCATTACCGGCGTATATGTCTCCCATAAAATTAGCTTCAATCATACCAGTAGAACCGCTGACAGTTTCACTGCTAATTGTTGCGTCAGGAACAAAAGTAAAGCGACCAGTACTGTCATCAAAACCAAAGAAACCAGTTTTGGCAGTAGTGTCATAATAATTAAACGACACGCCGCGATCTTTATTATCATCAGCAGTAGGAGTTCCACTACCAAGAACAATGATAGGATCTTCTACAGTAATTGTTGTAGAGTTAACAGTAGTAGTCGTTCCATGAACTGTTAAGTCTCCGTCAACGACAACATCACCTTGGGCTGCTATATCGCCAGCAACGCTAAGGTCTATGCCAACTACAAGATCAGTCTTGAGGGCAATATCTCCGTTAGCTGCAATAGTTATTGCGTCTTGAGTTGTTACACTGCCAACATAACCACCATCATTGACGGTTAAATTGCTAGAGTGTAAAACTCCACCACCAATTGTGAAATTAGGGCTGGAATCATATACGGGATCACCGGTACTAGTTCCGAAAAACATGATACCGCTAGGATTTCTATCATGTGGTCTATATGCCATTTTTTTGTCTCCATATCGTGCGGGTTACTAATATTATATACACTATAAAATATGCCAATCATCTCCGTCTGAGAAGCAAGAAATTGACTCATTTTTATGATGTAATGTGTGTAAAGTTGTACTGTCTAAATTATCTAAAACCTGTGGTGTAATAAAACATTTATATTGACTTGATGTAAATTTAAAGGTAACTGTCTTCCCCTCCATAGCAGAGGCAAAAGGTAAGGTAACTGATATGTCACCAGATAAAACTGTTATGATTACGACATCAACAGTAGTTGCTAACCCTTGAGTTGTATTGATGCTAATGTGAGATCTAGTAGAATCTCCCCCTCCACTATCACCACCAGAGGATGCTGTTGTTTGGGTTGTACCATCTGGAAATTTAACTCCAGAGTAAGCAGCATCAAAAGATTTAATAAATCCAGACTCATCTAGTATAGAGTGTTTAGCAGCTGGGTATGTGACAAAAACTGTTGACACACCCTCTAAGTTTATTTTGTTAGTGCCATCACTACTGGCGAGAACTAAGTCTCTAGATAAACTGTCTGTGGAGCTATTATATGTACCAAGCCCTATCTCGAATTCAGTAAATGTTTCTATAGCATAGTATGTGGAGTTTCCGTCTCCAATCGCACTTGCAAACGATTGAAAGTTAGGCGGCGTACTGTTAAAAACTACGTCACCAGTTCCAGTTGTAATAGAGGTTTGTTTTACTCTATCTGCTAATTTGAACATTTAGTCTGTTTTCTTTCTGCTCTAGCTATAGCAAGATCTATTAATTTACTACCAAAAAATTTGACAAAGGGTAATTTTCTTTTTTGAGCTTCATAAGCCAACCAAGATAATATAAGATCCTTATTATCTCTACACCATTGAGTTCCATTATCATTCATGATTTTGGCTTTTTGATTACATGAGCAGTTGGGACTAGCTTTAATATTCATATATGATAACATTTTTTTTAATTCATAACCAGCACCAAATTCTTCTTCTTTAATTATGTCCTTATTATTTCTAGGGTGATCAGGAACCTGAATCATATGATTACTTTTAGGATGTGGATACATTTTATGTTCAACGTCAATAATCCATAAATCATCCAGTTGATCTACAACGCATCCCATTACTTCCTCTAAAGTGTAGCCTCTTTGTATGCATCTTTGTTTTAAGAAATCTGGTTTAACGGTAAGTAGTTTCATTTTAAAATCCTATTAAGTATGAGGTGAAGTCGGTGGATCGAATGCTCCATCATATATAACAGACGCACTCAATCTTACGTCATCATAGTGAAGACACTGAGAAGTGTCGTCATAATTCTCTATTGAATCGTAGTCTTCTATACCTATCTTTACTCCTAAGTTAAATCTTCCATAAGCTAACAGCGGATCGTAATCGCTTCCTAGATATGTATACTCAACACCGGGGGTTGTTTTATAACTATGGAAAAGTTGTAAATTAGTTCCATCGTGTTCTGTATGAAGATGTATAGTAGGTTTATGGGTAAAGACTTCAACGCCGTCGTAATACATAGTTACAAAATTAGACGCTTCACCATCTAAGCATAGCGCTATGTGATGCCAATCCGTGTCATCTATATATACATTAGTTGGAATATCACCGTTATTTAAGTTAACACCATGAGACGAAAATCTTCCTGTAAACTCATTGACTGTTTCTGGATAAGCTAGATTGGTCAAGTTTGAGCTTGCCTGAGTAAGTATAGTTGCTATTTCTCGTGGGAATGCGTCTGTAGGAGCAGTAGGATCAATATATTTTACCTCACGCATAGCGTGTTTATCATTATATATCAGCCTAAAACCAAGACTTGGGACATACTGTCCTTTGATCCCAAAATTGCTAAAGGCATAGCGTTCATAAAAATTATCATAATCATTCATAATTGAATAATGATTTGAATAATTTGAAACACCATCGTACATATAGTCGAATCCATTAGAGGATGTAAAAGCATCATGAAGGGTAGATATATCTTTTGTGTGTAAGAAACTAATGTCAGCTACGTATGTAGGGTCTTCTTCCCAAGAAGATAGATAAGCGCCACTTAGTTTAAACCAGAATTCAAATGTTACTTTACTTTTTTCATTTTTGTGTAAAGGTATTGGATCTAGACCCCAGAATGATGGAGTTCTTGCTCCTTGATCATTTATTACTGGTCCCTCAAGCCATTTCCAAGCATTAGTGTATTCACCATCACTACCCTCACGATAAGTATCTGTAGGACAAGCAAAGTTGTCTTCAGAAAGATAAAGTCCAGAATTTCCAAACTTACGTGTCTCAAACCCATCGTAACAATCATAAAAAGAACCATCATCTTTTTGGAGATTCCGATTTCCACAATTAAGCCTTGCTGGTAAATTTCTAGGTCCAACATCTTCTGTGATTATAAAACCACTGGGCCAATAAGGATAAGTTTCTTCTCGGGAATAGTCACTATTTGGATTCTCGTTTATAACCCTCCAAGATTCAAAGTTATATATAAATACAGTTAAAGGATTATAAAAACCATAAACTCCAGTATTATAAATCCTGTGAAGCTCAACAACGTTTCCATCACTATCCCACGAAGTTGCTCTACGAAATTCTGAAATCCCAGCTACCCTTAACTCGTAATCTCCAGAAGGTAGAGTGTCAGAAGTCTTAAAACTAAGAAGATTATTAGTAGTAATAGGGTCTGTGAAATCACCATCTGGTAACAGTCTGTAGGAAAATACATAATCATTTACAGGACAAAAGCCATCATCTAAAGGTGAATTCCAAGAACCACTCATCTCTACAAAAGAATTGGATTGACCATCCAGCAAAGTGTAAGATACTCCAGTTGGCGCAGAAGGTGGAAAAGCCATCAAGGAATAACCAGTTACGGGTATGCTATTTCCAACTTCGTTTATACCTTCGACAGTAACTTCATAGGGTTCACAACCTAAGAAAGATCCAGTAATTGAAACACTAGTTTCAACGTCTGAATAAATATCAGTTACGTAATCTTCGATGGAACCACTAGGTCTATATTTAATTACATGAGAAAGTAAAGGCTGGTCTGGACTTGAAATTGTTTCCCAATCCAAATTATAACCTCTGCTTGAGGATGTTCTAAAAGGAAAAAGACTGAAATTTAAAACAGTAGGTGGATCATTGGAAATCGTTTTGCCAAAAACAGAGTTATGACCAAGTACACTTGCACTTGAGCCTTTTATTCCAAAATAATTTTTAGAAAAAACAGAATATTGTATATTAACACCGTCATATTCAAAAGATACAGGTTGGAAATAACTAGTAACAGAAGGTTCAACGCCAGTATTAACAATAGTGGTTTCGTCGTCCCAAAACTTACCCCCATCAGGGAGTTTGCCAACAATATGGTATCCTGTTATGTCTGAGTTTCCATCATAAACAGGCGGCTCCCAAGACAAAAATACTTTTCTGAAACCTCCACTAGATTCTACATTTGTCACAGCGTTGGGTGGTTCAAAGTATTTAGGAGCAAGGGTCGTAGTCGTAGTTGTAGTAGGGTCAGGAAAATCAAAGAAAATAGAATCACTATATATTTTATTAGGTTCAATTAACAAAAGTCTGTAATAATAATCTTTTTCTTTTGGCTCTCTAATAAATACTGTCTTATTAGATAGAGACTCTTGCAAGTCCGTATGCCTAACCCAATCTGTTCCTTCTTCTTTTCTTTCCCACCAATATGTAAATGATGAGCCTCCAATAATACTTATATCAGATTCTACTCTATAATAATCAATATCATCTGATGTCTTAATAGTCGGCTGTCTGTCTATTATTGTTCTGTTTACAACTACTGGTGCAGGAGTAGTTGTTGTAGTAGGATCTGGAGGAACAACGTAAAAATCAGTTAAAGGAAGACATAGGACATCATACCCACTAACAGATACATTTTCTGGAAGGTGATCACAACAAACATTAGAGCCAGAATCGCATAGGCTATTAAACTCTATTCTTAAAGATACATCTTTTAAATTAATAGAGGGAGAACACGGTTCTAGTATTATAGATGGATGCTCGTATACACCGTCTGATGGCATAATTGAGATATCGTCTAGACGACCAATAGTTTTTTGAGCGAGAAGAGTATTGTTTTCAGTCTCATATATCTTAACCTGTATAGAATTTTCAACTATCCAAGGTCCACAAGTACCAGACTCTTGATCGCAATATATAACGTATTTGTCTACAACTATGTTTTTTGTTATTTTAGAAGAAGCCGTTGTAAATGATGACCCTGATCCCAACTGCACACTTCGATTGTGAATTAAAGGATAATCAACGTTACTAGAATCAGAAATTAATCCAACCCTAAGACTTGCGGGAATTTTTATATTTCCACAAATAATTTCTGAAAATGATGTTCTAAAATGTTTCATATTTATGGTAATGGGTTTGGAGGATGACTAGCGGCATCATAGCAGTCAATTGCTGCTATAGTTCTAATACCTATTTGAGTTGAACAGGTAGCACTTTGGTCGCTATCGCAGCTTATAAATGCTTCTGTTGGTATTGGTGGACATTCATTGGAGAAATGCGCATCTATATCTGCCTTGAGACTTTGAGTAGACCTTGATCCAGCTTCTTCTCCAGTTATTACACTAAACACCCTTCTTATAATATCGTCTTGACTCAAATCACTACAACAAGTATCGAATTTTATAGTATTTGAAGATGACTCAAGGCTAGGCGTACATACATCATCAACTTTATTGCAAACTAAAGTTTGTTCACACAAGACTAATATCAAATCGTCACAAGGCTCTTCTGTCGTTGTTGTTATAGGAATCGTCGGTTCCGGTGGAGGCGGTTGTGTTGTTTTGGCTATTGGAGCGCCGTCTATTCTTACATATATTGTATTACCACCTTCTGGCATATCTGGTAGTCCTATTTTTATAGGAAGAGGATTTGGGAGGGAGTTAGACCCGCAAGGGGACTTGCCATAATTTACTTTTATACCTTCTTCTCCCATATCAAAACTATGATCATTATTTGAGCAATAATAATATTGAATACTTTGTTTAATATCTGTTTCTATATCGTTTTGCAAACAGGATATAAACTCATTTATACTGCCTTTGGGTATTTCGCTGAAAGAACTATCTGTAACGGTAAGTATTGGAACTTGGCTTTCCCTGTATTCTAAACTATCATCAATGCTTTGATATATCATATGGTTATTACTAGTGCAGTCGTTACTGTTTTTTGTAGAACCCGTACCCACTGGACCAACATAAGTGTATTCATATGTATTATCTATTTCTTGGTCATAAGGAAGTATAGTCAAGTCTTTATAATTAAATACAGTTTGGTATGACATGTTTTTGAAAATAATCTTATACGTAAATCTAGGAGGTACAGTAGTAGTAGGCTTAGGTCTAAGATTTCCATCAATATAGATTATCGCAGAACCTCCATCATTTGGCATTGTGAAATTATTTATCTTTGCAGAAGTGGCAGAAAGGATCTCCATAGACAGTGACGAATTGGCTGGTATGAATGTAAACGACAAGGGACCATCTAATTCAAAAGAGCTATCATCAATTGTGATGCTTATGTTTTGTTCTGGCAAATTTTTTATTTGACTGCCTTCAGCTTGTGTTATGAATCTTTCTGATCTATTATTCTCTGAACCAGACAAAGTAGTTCCATCAACTCTGTTTACTATATAGAATCTAAATGTAGCATCTTCAGGAACTGGGGCGGGCGTAGTTCCTAAAATAAAAGTAGCTTCTATTTCATCATCTAGCATAGAAATTTTTTCGTCTTTAGAGAATGTTAGCAAGATATAGCATTTTTCGGAATCAACCTCTGGATTAAAAGAAAGATTTTTAGGACTGTTACCACTTTTTACAATTCCGCTACCAGCTACTCCTTGTACAATAGGTTCTAAATGAAAATGAACAGTACCATCATCATGGTCTGGATATGTATCTTTATAGTCAAGATCTTTAATCTCATGATAATGTTGAGTTGGACTTATATTACCACTTGCTATATATATACCACCCCAATCAGCATTAGTAGTAGTTAAATCTATATCACCACCACAATAGTTGTCAGGCTGAGATAAGCTTTCAGTTGACGCTTTTATTTCCCAGTTTAAAGACCCCGGCTCATTTACCCGAAGCCACAACACAGAATGTTCACAATGACTACCAGACAGTTTGGCTACAAAAGGGTTTTCATAAGTTCCTTCTCCAGAGACGCTCCAACTAGCAGTTCGAGAACTTGTTGAAGCTCCAGAAGGTCTATCCCATAAATCTTTACAATCTGAATAGTAACTCCACATTGGTCGTGTTATTCTTCCTCTGGGAAGAGAAATAGGAGCAGAACAATCAGCTAACGAAAGAGAGAAATGTTTGTAAAAATCTTCAAATCTTTTCTCTTTAAAGAAATCAGAATATTTAATTTTTAGGTTATAACGAGCTGCTTCAGAAGGATTTTTAATTAAATATAATTCGTTATTAATCATCTCAAAAAGGTTGGCATGTTGACCGATTAAACTTTTTACATGAGGGCCACAGTATTCATCTTCTCTCAATGTTGCTACTTTAAATCTAATGTCTTTTTCAAGAACTGGTGCTACTGTAGTTGTAGTTGTTGTAGTAGTGACTAGAACTTCTTTGGGATCTACATACCAATAAACTTCTGTTTCTGTAGAAAATGAATCATTACTAGGTTCTACATTTGGTTTAGTTCTGGTTATCTCTGAAAAGATAGCATTATAAGCAGTTGTATAGTATGCTCCTTGAGACCCTACCGTATTAAAATATGTAAAACTATTGAACATGCCGCGACTCATGCTATCGTCTTCAACGTTTTTGCTATATATAGATATTTGAGGTTTTTCTAAATCTACAAAGTCGTCGAAATCAAAAGGCGATAAAGTGAATAAGCCATCAGTATAATCTGGTTCAGTTTGAGATGGGAATGTACCATCTCCATGAAGGGAAAAAGATCTTTTATTAGCGTTATTAATAGACTGCATGTAGTGAAACCACTCGCACAGAACCAAGCCTTTGCCATTTTCTAAAATTTCGTACATAAGCCTTTTTTGAACTAGGTCAGGCATCCAGCCGCCTTCTCGCGGGTTATAACTTGGGAACAGTAAATAGACAGAACCTTTGTTAGATGCCTCACTAGGATTATCGAATATTGATTGAAGCTCATACCAAGGTGAAATTTTATTAACAGTAAATCCCATACTAGTACATAGCGATTCTATATTAGTATTAAACAATTCGTTCTGTGTGTCAAAGTATGTTATTTTATTACCTTTATCAGTGTTGGACCAGAGTATCATATTTTTTATTAATCTAGCCGTATGCGTTCTCTGGAAATCAACAACATGTAAAGCTTTTGAAAAAGCACATACTCTACCTCTAGGTTTTCTACAACCATTGCCATCAACTCTGTAATGCTTTGTTCCAGCTACACCTATATTTTTAATCATAATAAAACCTATAACCTAACCTTCTTCTTCTTCTATGCCTATTATTCCATATGAAAACCATCCCTCAAAACTTTTAGTAGTTTCTAAAAGGGATTGACTCTGAAAGTTAAACTCGTATTCAACCGTTCTTTCAAACAATTGTCTAGAACTACCATTTCCTTGATCTAGCATGTAATTTCCATTTCTACTCAAAACGTTTTCGTTCGGTAATAAATCCTTTGGTGCAGTGGGTGGTCTTATTGCGATACGCTGACCGGGAACCAATAAAGCTAACCAGTGTTCGCTACCATGTTTTTCAATAAACTGTGTTCTAAAATTTGAAAAAGTTGTGTTTTGATACTGATCCACGATTGGATTGTCGTCCGGGTATAATTGTACTGTAAATGAATATCTAGGATTAACATATTCTCCATAAACAGTATACATCACTGGTGTTCCGTCATCATTAAGAATTGGTTCATCATTTTCATCAAGCATAGGCTCTTCTGTATAAGTATGGTATCCTTCACTAACCAGTTTAGTTTCTTTTATATAAGTTATTAAATCCACTTGAGTGCTGCTACCATCTGCTACATAACTTTGTCCACTATCTAGATTTTTTATTTCTTTATCTTTACTAATATTAAATTCAGGATAAAGGTAAGCTAAGGCGAACTTATCATGCACAAATCTTCCGTTATTACAACCATTACCAGTAGTGTAAGAGAAATTTAATTTGTTTTCATCAATTTTGATATCATAAGCAAAGGGCCAATCTCCCCCAAAATTATAATCTAAGTTTGCAGATTCTATAAGAACCAAATATTCGTCTCCATTTTGAGAAATAAGCATCTCGCCATTTTCATGAAAACACCTTGAGTCTTGTCCTTTAATTTGCCAATTTTTAACACCTAAATCTTCCCAAAACCAATCTTTTCGTAAACTAGGAGATTGCTGACTATAAAGATGGCCTTGAATTTTAACCACTACTGACAAGGTATAGCTTTTTGTTATTTTAAAACCTCTCCCAAACAATGGTATGCCAACACACTCTCCTTCATCATTGCAGGCACTAGCACTAGTTCCATTAAATCTAGGTGGTGGGCTTAAAACCTCACCTCTATTATATTTTTGAAGAGATGTCCACCATGTGCGATCTACACTTTCTTCATCAGGAATAGGGCCAAGGTTTGAATCTATTCCAGCAGTTCCACCTTCTGGTTTCCAGCTGTCAATATCATAAAATAACTCATCTTCCGTGTCATACCAGTAATTAGGCCAAGAGTCTAAAAACTCTCCATTATGCTTCCATCTTAAAGAAACATATTGGCAACGATAGACATCACCCAAGTCTCCGGGTACTTGATAAACAAAGTCTGTAATTATAATATCTATCATTTGTTCATCTAGAGGATTATTGTTATAATATCCTTTTAATTGACTTGTATCTTGCGAATGAGAACAATTGGTAAGGTGGCTATATGATGTAGGGCAAGGTAAACCATTAGTAATATTAAGACTACCTATATAACTATCAATGTCTTTAAAGTTAGGTATATCCACTTCTTGCCAATTCCAAAGAGTGGGAGAATGTTTTACGGTTGCATGACATCTTAAATAATATTCTTCACCACCAATTATCTTTGTCTCATATCCGAACATGTTTTGTGGACTAAAAGAATTATTAGATTTCGACAATTCTACCTCTCCACCATAATAACCAATGTATCTAGAAGGAGGCACTGATCCTTGAGCTTCATCGTCTGGATCTGCTCGAAATGTTGTTTCATGGGATGCAGATTGTAACGTTGTTACTGTTTTTCCATCAACAACCCTAGTGATCTCGTAAGGGCCACGGCTTCTGTAATACACGCCTTCGGGATCGTAAAGTCCTATTTGTAGAGTGAAAGGCTGAAAATTAGCTGGTTTGTATTTCTCAGTATATGTAGACGTTGGGTTTCCATCTGCGTCCATCCAATCAAAAATCTGATCACCAGCAATTGTTTCCATTACAAAGTCTTTAAGAGTTGGACACAATGTAACTCTTGAATCCGCGCAATCACAAGGAACTGGTATTACTTCAGGAGAAGCAGTCGTGGTTGTAGTTGTGGTGGTAGTGGTTGTTGTGGTGGTGGTAGTTGTAGTAGTAGTTGTCGTAGTTGTAAAAACTGGCACAGATGTTGTTGTCGGTCTTTCGCATACAAATACTCTGTCTTCTATTTCATTTTCTAAATCGTCGTTAAGCGATTGACTGCAAAGATCATAAGTAGGAAACTGACCCAAAACCAGAATTTCTTCTACCAGATCTTCTTCAGAAACAGTACCATTCCCACCGTCATCATAAACTTGATGATTAACCCATTCAAAAGTTTCGGGATCACTTCTTGATGTTCTATAATATCCTATACCATTACTATCAGAAGATAATAAGTAATCTGATGGACAATCTAAACAAAGTGGAACTTTAACTTTTCTATCTTGTCGTAAAGAATCTTCATCGTATATACAATACATTTTGATGGGCAAGCCACCTTTACCAGTAAGCCCAGTAACTTTCTTTGTAAGTCCCAAAGAGTTTTTAATCTCAAGGGTAAATTGATATATTTCGATTGAAGCATCTGGGGAGCTACCGGGAGGACTTCCCTCTGGTGGAGGATTTGGAGCATAAAAAGTTGCATTTTCTACAGCGCATGGGCTTGGGGTATCTGGCCCTAGTTTTTCTTCATAATCCAATGCGCCAAACAATGAAGCCCAATATTTATCGTATTGATACCCATAAAACGAATCCGTGTCTGCTGATTTTTTAATTAAAGTTAGTTCTATTTCATTTGAATATCTTCCATGATTTGTAGGACAAATTGTAATAGGGCTACTTTCTGGTTTCAAGCCTTTACCGCCAGCATCTGCGGGCCAACGAATGGGCAGTTTATTCCAAGGAGAGCGAGCCAAGTACTCAGAATCAGTGATGGGCCTATAAACAAAACACCCATGCTTACCCTCTTCTTTTGATGGTTCTATTACAACAAGCTGATGACCTTGAATATAACTCATCATAGTCTCTTCGTCTAATACGGTATTAGGATCATCTACAAGTTCTGTAGGTATTGACCATTCTCCTAGATTGTAGGACATTTTTTTAATTGAGGGTTGATCATCATATATGCAAACTCCCTCTTTGTACAAACTCCAGTTGCCACCGCCTCTTTTCACTAAACCTCTGGGCTTGTATTGCAAAAATGAAGGTAATAATGAGTACAAGGTTCTGCAATCATCTGAACATCCTAAAGACATATTTCCAACATCGGGGAATTTTTCTGGAAAGGTCCAAATCCAAACCCTATGTTTTGCTGAACAAATATTATCATTAGTAATAACTTGAAACTCAATAAAATAATTTTCATACCCTGCGGTTGGAATATATACAGCTCCGTCAGGTAAAGTTCCTGCAACAGAGCCAGAAGAACTTTCAACAACATAGGAAGTAGAAGAATTTTTTAAGTTTCCTACGTCTAAATTGCTTAAATCTAGGATTATTTTTTGATCACTACTTCTTGATCCCAAATCAACTTTTATTTTAGGATCTATTGGAACAAAATTAAAGACACCAAGTTGCCCAGTTAACTTAGGGGTGGAACTATAATCTCTCCAAGATGGTGAAGCCGATTGCATCCTTGGAAGAACTGTGTATTGATATCGACCGGGGGTTGTTATTTTGTGCGAGTAATAGCCATCATCAAAAAATCTGCCACCCTTACTATGATTAACATCAATGTCTATACCACCGTTGTCTGAACATTTATATTCATGATATGGGTGAGCTGCTACCGGAGTTATATACAGCTCCGAAGCGTATAGCGGAGAGAGTGTTGAACTTTCATTTGTGAGTTTAAAAGAAAGAGTTGAACCTTCTCCTTTATACCAAAAATTAAGATCTGGGTTGTAATCTTCATAAAACTCTACACCCGTATCGTCAACTCCGTTAACCATGAAGCTTCCGTTTTCAGTAATTATAAAATTTAAACCTACAATTGGATCAACTGTGGTTTCATTTTTGTCAGAATAAAACTTTTTATTTTTAACTTGAGCATATATTATATACGGTCCAGCGTAAGTATTCTCAATAACTATTTTGTCTGAAGTTTGATGTTTTCGTGGATCTATTATTATAGATTTTAAAGTACTAGGATTGTAACCTAAACTTGGAACGTATCCAGTTGAACCTTCTAGAACTGCTACATAAAGAATTTTTATTTCTGTAAGCTCATCTAACTCTTGTTCCCAGAATTCAGAAGACCATCCAGTTGCATTGCTTAAAGCAAGAGAAAATTCTATACGACCTTGCCTTCCAACAGGATTAACAAACTTTGGGCGGGCTGGTCTTCGGTGAGGAGGGGCTTTTGCAAATAAGTCTCTTGGACTACTTAGAAAAACATGCGTGTCAGAATCAGCAGCAGTAGAATATGCAGTAATTAATATTTGTTCATTAGGCTCAAAAATAAAAACACTGTCTATAATTGCTTCATCATTTTCGTCTAATACAAATCCATAAACATCACGATTCAGCTCTCTCTGTTTTTGCGCAACGATTGCGGGCGTAGCCCAAAAACTTTGACTAGTATGAAACTCCATGTTTTCGCCAGATCCTCTTACTTTAGATATAGTAAAACGGAAGAATTTGCTATTATCTGGATCTGCATGATTTAATTTAATTTTAGCTGATTTGAAATTTCTAAAATTAAATACTACAGCTGGTGCTGCTAAAAACTGTTTTTCACGAGTTAAACCAGTGCCAGTGCCAAAAGGAGCGTCAATATTACACTCATTATCTTGAGCGAAAATTGTTTCGACTACTGACTTGCTGCTGTATTCTAAATCGTCACTTTCAACATAGGCAGACAATCTGACCGTGTGTCTACCAAGCGTGCGTATTTCAAAAGTTGTTAAATACTTAGCAGTAGTATACTGAGGGTCATATTCGCCATAATTAAGTATAGACGTTTGAACATTCCCGTCTGGTTCTGTAAGGTAAACTTTATAGCCTCTAGTTCTACTTTCAGCAGACCCCAAATCAAAATCTTCAATATTAAGAGATTCTTCAAATGTAATCGTAGCCTGACAGTCAGAAATACCAATGCCAAGTTTTCTTGGAGGTAAAAGCTCTGGAGTTGTAGGAAAATCGTTGTAATATGTGGTACAAGTAGGATCTCCTATAACTCCTTCTGGACTTACAGCAAAAACACAGAAACAGAAAGCGCCAGTAACGTTTTGATGTTCTGGCCTTGGTTGTAATTCTATACGAGGAGTGTTAGTAAAAAACTGATAGTCGTAACTTGCTTCTAGTATTGAGGGGCAAGAATTTGGATTGCCATTACTATCCGTTGGAGTGTCATCTCCTTCTTTAGCGCCGGGGATAAAATTACAAGTTATTATAAAACCACCATCTTTATAATTAGGAGTATAAGGCGGTGGCAAAGGCCAATCATCATCTGGTTGAGATGGAGGTCCACTGGTAGTAGTAGCAATAGTAGTATTAGTCGGAGGCGTGGGCGTAAAACTTAAAATTATAGGCCCATTAGTTGGAGGGTTAGGATCGGGATATGGAACACTTCCAGTTGGTGGAGCAGGGCCGCAATTTATGATTCCACCCTGTGGTCCTTCTGGCCTTTCTTCAGGAGGAAAATCTTTAGGAGAAACACTTGTATTAAATCCATCAGGATAATAATAAAACATACAACAACCAACGACATAATCTAAATCTGGATCAAAAGAATCAACAGGAAAACCACAACCAATAGTAAAACCATTTTCTTCTTTATTAATTCTATCTTCTGGAATTGGTATGCAAACGGTAGGTATGTCGCTAGTACCTTCACAGTTTGTAAACAAAATAACACCTATAGCATCTTGATCCCAAATTCCGTCAAAGTTTATTGCTATGCTTGAAGTAGGTGATGCTATATTATTTTCCCAAGAGTGCGAACTGTAAGATGGTACACCGTTATATATTGAAGAAGGTTCACAGAATGCTATTTCTTCTCCTGATCCAGATTCTCCATAAGATAAATATCCAAGACGACTTTTACTAAACACATTCCAAACTTTTATTAACATTTGAGTAGTAATATCACCAGATATATTGATTTGACAATTAAAAATTCTAAAAGTATTTCTTTCTCCACTAGAAACTTGGAAATTAAATGCATGAGAACCAATTTCTATATAGACTTCTCTAGCGTGTTCTACATCGTCTACATCAAATAACAATTCTATAAATCCACATAAACCATCATTCCCATCTCTAACAGTTAGGTTTTTAAGATAAGGTGTTGTATTTTCTACTTCAAATCTAGGGTCAGTAATCAAACATTCTGTTTCTTTTTCTTTAAATACTGGAACTCCATTGTTCATAATGCCACATTGAATTATTACCGTATCTCCAGATTTTATTATACCGCCACTAAGATCTATTGTTGGATATTGACTAGGAGCTGGTATTGGATCACTCCACAAGCCTTCGTCATTAACTTTAAATCTTAACACACAATCAATGTCTGACTTGTTAAGTTCAATATTTATATTCATTAATGTAGGATCGTAGGTGGCTAATATTATTTCAGGAATAAGATCGAGATCTACTACAGGCACTCTCGCAACATCTCCACTTACAAAAACGGTATTATCATTTTCACTAGTGATTGCTATCCTAAAGTCATAAGTATCATAAGGTAATCTGAAACTTTTAAAAGTTTTATACCTATCTGATAAAACGTAGGAAGACATGGAAAATTGTGTTTCACTAGCTTTCTTGTATTCTATATAATAATAAGTTTTAATAGCATCTTGATTTGGTGGGTTCCATATGAGAGTCACTTCGTTATCGCAAACTTGTGCATATTCTATTTTTAAAGGTGTAGCCTTTGCGTCAACATCGTATAGTCTAGGGCTGTCTTTTAAGTATTTTAAAATTATTTTACCATTACCACCAGAGCCTGCGTTAGAAGATTTTAATACGTCTAGTTCGGAGTTGCCAGCGCCACCAGAGCCAGTGTTGGCTTCTCCGTTAACAGACAGATAGGAACCTCCTCCACCTTGACCGCCGCTTCCAGTTTGCGCTATGCCACTACCACCTCCAGCTCCACCAGCCGCATAATACCTAGCGTCATAGGGGTTTAAATCAATAAATATTCCATCGCCACCATTGCCGCCCTTCCAAGTACTTTCCGTTAAAGTGTCTGAACCCTTAGTGCCAGCACCTCCACCGCCACCGCCTCCAGACAAAACGCCATCAGTAGAAACGCCACCATTATTAACAAAAGTGTTTAATTGTTGGTAATCGTAGTCTCCAGTTGTAGACCTTTGGGAGTCAGCGCCAGCTCCACCGTGAGATCCAATATTTTCAAAATAATTAGGGCCATAATCTTGAGCATCAGAAGGAGATCCTATATCTAAGTAAGTGCCACCAAAACCTCCACCGTTTGCATAATTAAAATTAAAGGAAGATCTCTCACCGTTGACCCCCGCGCCTCCACCGTGACCAATACTCACTAAATGATTTCCTGTGCTAACAGATGTTACTCCGCTAACAACAGCTCCAGCACCACCGCCACCACTGGGACCACGCTCGTCTTGTATGCCGCCGCCTCCACCTCCACCTATTATAATATATTCAAAATCAAGACTTGGAGCTGCAAAGTCGTCTGAAGTGTAACTTAAAGACATCTCTGTAGAATTATTGAATGACAGATATTTATATTTATTATCTTCCCACGCTATAGCACCGGGGGCTATAATATTGAAGTTGCTAGTATCGGGAACATTTGGAAGGTCGTATCTTCCTTTGGTACTCTTGGCAACAACGCTTATATGTGGGTTTATACCTTGTATCATTCCGGGGTGATTTTCGCAATAAAAAAATAACTCTACACTTTGACCATACGGTACGTGTATTGTTGTTCCTGCGCCTTCTGTTCCGGGCGTTCCAAAAGTTTCTACATATCTGGTAAAAGGTACGCCACCATTATGAGTACCATCTCTTGTTTTTGAAAATAACAAACGATGTCCAGAGTTACTTGGATCAGACTGATCAAATGTATAAGTTTCTCCCTGTTGGAGTACATTGCTTAATAATGGACCAATACGACCAATCCTTGGGTCGCCATCCATTGGACTCGATGCTCCTTCATAAAGAAACTCTGTATATTCACCAGTTCCACCATCTATATAATAGAACTTATCTACCCAAAAATATTGTTGAACTTCAGTATTTCCAAAAGCTCCTGACCACGGCCCTACTTCAATTTTAAGAATCTTACCTTTAGGATATTTGACAAGATGGTAAGGGTTTGTATCTGGGGGAGCTGTTGTGCTTGTAGTGGTAGCCGTAGTAGAAGCGCTAACGGTAGTACTAATAGGGGCAGTAGTTTGTAAAGGCTCTAGAAATTCATAGTCTGGTATTCTATATCGTATATCACTTTTCCTACCCTTGCCAGTTCTAGGTACACAGGCTCCTTGTACATTGCATACAACAGAAGATGTATCGTGAATATATAAATTATCTGGCGGTAATTTTAAGGGTGGAACTTCTGGTGGAGGCTCTGTAGTAACAACTGGAACATCTTTAATATTTACCGTTCCACCATAGTTAACACCAACGGCAGAATCATAGTACAATATATCGGGAGCATCACTAGGCACTGTAAAGTATATAAAACCATATTCTGATCCAGATGCACCAAAGTACTCAACACCTTGAGAATATGGCAATAAGCCGAGATTTAAAAGAGGAGATCTATTTTTCTTTCTTGTATAAAACCTAATCGGGTTTCCTATGTTGGACTCATCTCTTAAGTCGAATATATAACTTTTACCTCTATAAAGATTTAAAGTGGGTGTAGTTATATTTCTAATATAGAATGCGTCACGATTGCCAGAACTAACATTTGCATTTTTTATAACAATATCATGTATTATACTGTCAGGATGAAAATTGAATTGAAGCAATCTTCTCAAATCCATTATTTTTTCAGGAGCAGCCCCAAAGACGCTAACTGTATTAGGCAAAGTCCAAGTGTCACCATTATTAGCAATAACAGTGATTACTGTAGGTGTTTCAACAGGCGTTGTGTCGTCAACTGGAATGGTGTTAACCGGAGTGGGTGCTTGTGTGGTAGTAACACCGGATTCAGTAGTTGTTGTATTTGCAGGCTGAGTGGTAGTAGTCGTGTTTTCAGACTGAGTAGTAGTAGTTGTTGTATTTTCAGGTTGAGTAGTAGTGGTAGTGGTAGTGGTGGCTTGAGTAGTAGGGATGGCTTGGGTAGTAGTGGTTTGAGTGGTAGTAGTATTATCCTGAGTGGTAGTAGTTTGCGTGGTTGTAGTAACACTACCAGCGACACTAATGTTCCCCTGCATACTAGAATGATTTTGACATACATACGTATACATTCCACCAGAAGAAACATTCCAAGCTTGTGTGCCAGAAGCGTAAGACCCAAAGACTAGAGTACCAGTACTACTACCCTGTCTAATTTGAAACGGGTGCGTACTAGATTGGTTAAACGTGAAGTTTACAACATCTCCAACATCAAATGTCAAGCTTGGGTCATTGCTTGCATTTAAAGCTCCACCGGAGTGGCTTCCATTAAACACAAAGTTAGAAGAACCGCTGTTAGTTATAGTTATGTTATAAGTAGCCATTTTTTAAAATCCTATAATAATCCTTACTAAAATGGAATAGATACAAATATTGGCCTATACTCCCCATTTATATTTATAGCAATAACAAAGTCATCTTTTTCTATTCTTAAGTATGGATCTCTGTTTGTAATGACTACAGCATCACCATTAACCCATGAGCCATTTGCATTTTTAATTTTTCTAGTAATTCTTCCAGTACTAGGATTTGATGGGCTTGTAGCAACATTAATCTGTCCGTCAGCAAAACCTTCCACGTATATATTGTTTAAAGTTGTGTCGAGAGAATCTAGTTCATTTTGTTGAATGGCTATTTTATTAGCATTACTTAGAGTTCTACTACTGTTCTCCGTAGCTGTATCAACAACAACGTTCCACCAAGATTCAGTAATTGTAGTTTCACCAAGTTGAATATTACCTTCTACTTTGAGATTACCTTTGGCTTCAAGAACTGTTATTCCACCTGATTTGAATGTAGCCACAGTGTTACCTTGAACATTAATGTCAAAGTCTTGATTAGAGGAGTTAGAAGAATGAGGTATATAATTTAAAGATCCGAAGTGCGGCTCAATCTCTATCTTATTAATTGAATTCGGAAAAGCTGTGCCATTGGTAAGCGTAAGGGAAGAATCTTTTAGGTAAACCTTATTACAGGTTCCATAGGTAGTTATCATATCTTTATTAATTTCTACAACATTGTCAATTAATATATTTGAACTACGACTTGATGTAAAGCTAGGATCGTCAACATCAACTCCAATAATAATATTATTGCTTCCTAAAGAACTAGCAAATCCAGCCTTGTAGCCTATACAAACATTACTCTCAACAGAACCTTGAGCATATAATCCAGCTTCAGATCCTATAAATGTATTTTTATCTCCCGTTGAAATATTTTGAAATGCCTTATAGCCCATCGTTGTATTATCATTAGATGATGCCATTGCAGATCTAGCTAAAGGAGAATCTGTTCCGAGTAATGTGTTTTTACTTCCATCCGCAAAAGCTGTAATATCAGTTATAGTTCCAGCGCCACCGGCAGTTGTAATTCCGTTCATAGCTAATTCAAAATAATTACCAGACGAATCCACAAAATTTATAACATTAGCTTGTTGATCTCTGTCTACTGGTCTAACAAATATTTTTCCATACCCCTGATCACTGTTAGCATAAGATGAGTTTTCGCATATTGACAAAGCGGCTTGAGTGTCTAATGGATTGCCAATAGTCAACATTGAATTAGGTTGATCGCCAGCGTATATGCCAAATTTATTAGTAGAAGAAGTTGTTGCTTTTATAACATTTGTTCTACTGCTTTCACCGTTGTAATACATATCTAAATTGAAATCATCAGCAGAATTATCATAAAATATATCTGCTCCATAATCCAAACAATTAGACTGAGTAAGCAATTGAAGTGCAGATTTTGTAGTTGCTGAATTTTCAGCAGTGACTCTTAGTATTGCGTCTCCAGTAGCTCTTACATTAAGTATGGTATCAGGTGTCATGTATTGACCGTTAGTAAAATCGTTTATTCCGACAGTACCATCGTTACCATGATTCATAACCATTAAAGTTCTGTTATTACCTTGCTTTTCTCCATGTATAATAAATCTGTCATATGTTTGACCCGCTTCTGGATTTAAAACACTGTTGTCAACAGAGTCTACGGCCCAATAGCTTAATGTAAACTTGCCAGTACCTACTATGTCAAAATGTTGATTAATTCTTTGAGAAGTATATTGTGAGCCTAGATATCTTATGTCATAATCTGAATTATTAACAGCGTATGGTGCAATAAATTCCACATCTTGATAGCCACTTATTTGTGGTACAATGTTACCTTCATCTCCATCTTCGTATAGTAATTTTATAGAGTCTTCATCTCCAAAACATATACTGTATGTTGGAGCGTGATCAGCATATCCAAGGCCCAAGGCAGGAGCATCAGAATTAAAATAACGATTTCTTATGAAGACTCCGACACCAGTTCTATCGTTTAACATTGCGACTGTATCTGAACTTAACACTCTATCTGTTTTAATATGACAGCCATTAGCAGTAGTTAAACTAATATTGCTATACCAACTAGATCTAGTATACGGGGTGTCTACAACTGGATGTTTAATACTATGGTCTTGAGGTCTGAATTGTAAATAATAATCTCTAGTATATCCAGCAGCAGAATCAGAAGAGTATATGTTTAACCCAGCTCCAGCTAACTCTTCATCATTTAAATATCCAACAGGAGGTTCAATATTATCATCAGGGTGATAATTTTCTTGAAGACTTCTGACACCACCACCGTCTACAGTATCTATGTATCCCTTAGAAGCTAAATATATTGTCTTATGCAAATAATGTGATTGTTCTATTGCTTCAAATTTATTAAACTTGCTTAAGCCAGTTACTTTTATATTATGAAAATTAGCACTAAGAAATGGATACTCTGCACTGCCCATCTTGCTAGACAAAGCAACTTGTGGAATTATATCTCCAGAAAGTGATACGCCTTGATTAACTGTTAGTGATCCATCAGTATATATGTAACCACCTACTGTAATATTTTCATCAACAATTAAAGATTTAGCTAAGTGAAGCCCTCCAGTTGTATCCAAGTCGCCTTCAAAATTAGCAGCGCCAGTAATATCAAAAGAGTCAGACAAACTATTATATCTAATATAATTATTGTCTCCAAAAAATACAGAGTCATTAAGGAATAAATTTTTAAACTTATAAGTAAAACTTCCAAGGTTATAAGTATAGTCTGAAGATTGATTGGTGTGTATACTACCACCCACTTGTAGAGCTGCTCCAGTATGTAAATCAGAAACAGCTATACCAACTCTTAGTCTTGTGCTATTTAAATCGCCTTGTATTAGAGGAACAAGACCTTCACCGTCTGAGTTGCTACATATATAATCTTTATCAACATTGTGAGAAGCTATAAAAAGTTTACTACTATCATCTTTATCAATGTAATATCCAGCGCCATGACCAATCGCTATATTTAGATTACCAGTTTTATTATTGTGTATACTGTAATTTCCAACACCAACATTTCCATACCCAACAGTATTAGCTGCAACAGCGTTAAAACCTAAACCAACATTATTGTGACCATGAATATTGCAATTAAGAGATTGTGAACCTAAAGCTGTGTTGGCATATCCTGAAAAGTTTTTATTTAAGCTAGAGTATCCAACAGCTGTATTATCAACGCTGGTATATCCATCTATACCTCTGCGTAAATTTTCTAGAGTAAAATCTCCAAAACGTGTTGTTCTGCTACCAGACAGTGTGTCTACATTGGTAGACTTTAAGGGCTGAAACTCTGTTAAGAGATGTAGAGAATCTATTAAATCTAATAGATTATGACGTATATCATTTGGGCTAATTGAGCCTTTAGAATTATCAACTATTTCTGCTTTTATGTTATCTACAAGATTTGGCTTAGATATAATCATTATAAGGCCTTTGAAGGTGTAAGGTGACTAGGATTATGTTAAGCTAATTTCTAGAGATCGTGTATCAAATTTAATTTGGTCTCCAGTATAAATAAATCTAGGGTTTCTGAGTTGGGCATACATTAATAGATTGCCCTCACCAAAATTAGAGCTATCTAAAATTGCTATACCAGAAACAAATCCCCAATCTCTAAATGCAGGTTCAAAGACAATTTGATTAGCATTTTTGATAAACCCATTACCTTCGTACAAAAGACTTCCACCATCTTGGACTACTCCAGATGAAACACCCTGTCTAGGAGAATAAAAGCTAACCCCTGAGTATTCATCTTCAAACTTAAAAATATAATTTTGATCGTTATTATCTAGTAACTTAGCTAAATTTTTAGCTGTAGTTGTTTGTTCAGCATCAGAATCGTTTGCTGGAAACAGTGGATAGTAGTAGCCACTACCAACACTTTCTGTAAATACATTACTATCGCCTTCAGCAAGTCCAACGGGAGATGATTCTGGAAGATATACTTGATAGGTAGTATTGTCATCTCTTCCAACAGCAAACCATCGGCTGTCTCCAACCTCAGATGGATTTTGCAAGCTCTGTCTTCCGTAATTAGTCGTGAAAGAAGATTCTCCGACAGTGACAGACGCAGGGATTTCAGGTATTGTAGATCCAGATTGATTGTCTTTAGCAACATCAGACGTTAGTGCAATACTTATATTACTTGGTTTAGAGAAATTAGATTCTCTGAATATATGATTCAATATCTTTGTCTCAAGATAATCCGAAATAGCAGCCATATTTTTTCTCCCGTATATGTCCTACGTAGGTGGGGGTTTCTATTGATATATACACAAAAAGCTGCCTCCGGTAACGAAGGCAGCTCAAATGTGCAGACATTATAGTTAATAGAACTAGAATGATCCAAGAATGATTCTTCTATTATCTAGAACGCCAAAGCCAAGCTCTGACCAGCCATAATAGCCAGCTCTCTGCTGACGGTGCAACGTAGGATCTTCGTAGACCTGAAGCTGCTCCTTGACGGGCATTACAAAGCTGTCGTTGCTGGACTGATCCAGACCTACAACAAGCTCAACGTCATTAGCGGCATGTCCACCACCAGATTGGGCGACATTTCCACTAAGATCAGAAGTGAAGAACGACTGATACTCTTGGCCTTCGCCAAGCTCATCAAGATCGTGAAGATTAACACCAAAGATGCGTGTGATAGGCGCACCATCTTCAGATGACGTATAAATTTCACGACGAGTTACTTCATCTACTTGATCGAGACCCCAGTTACGAACGTCTTCCAGAGCTTCTGGAGAAACATACATATCTGTAAGTCTTCCTCTACCAACAGAGGCGCTATTACCACCGGAATTACGGCGCATAACAGTCTGCATAAGGGAAACAAGTCTCTTACTGAAGAGACCGGCTGTTGCATCGCCATCATAAACGAGAATGTTACGGTCAACACCAGCTGCGAGGAGCGTGTGCCATCCGTCATCATTCATCTTCTTTACGAAGCCAGCTTCCATGACTTGCATGGCGCGACCAACAACATCCCAACGTGCTTCTTTAGCATATCGTAGAAGATAATCTACAGATGATGCAATGTTGTACGTTGGAATCATGACGTAATCGCTTTCAACCGCACGTTCTGGAATTCTACCATGACCGGGATTGGTATAAGCGACATGTTCGCCTTCTAGACCGGGACTAATAAGGTCGAGTGGAAACTCTGTAGTAGAGCCAGCTTCGACATTGATAGTCTCGAAAATATTTCCGAGGATGTTGCCAACAAGGACACCCTTACGGAGTGGAAGCTCAAGAGCTTTTGCAAACTCTCTTTGTGCAGCTTGCGCTACGTTTACATCTGCATCCCCTGATTTACGGAGGAGACTGATGAATTCATCACTAGGTCTTTCATTAATAGGCATATTGTTTTTCTCCTTTAGTATGTTATTCAGGGTAGGTTAACTTCGACTTTGGCATAACCGTCAGCGTCTTCTGCTGAAAGGAAAGCACCAATTACATTAGTACCACTAGTGGCGATGTTGCCAGCCGTGGTTTCGCACTGGTAAGCAGGGTCGCCAGCGTCTACAGATGCAAGATCTGTAATATTATTAGTTACAACGTAACCCTTGCGGAGTACAGTAACTTTACCACCCTTTTGTACTTCATCCTTATATTGATTAAGATGAGTACGAGTAAGGTCTTTATCAACTACATCATTCAACAAGATGCCAAGCACCTTTGCCGAACTAGAGGCTGATTTTGCGCAAAGATTTGCGCCCTGATCCATAGCTGCTCCAGTGCCACCAGCACCAGTGTGACATACAACACAACCGCGAGTAGTCGCAGCAGCATTATAGAAAAAGCTAATGTCAGTTTGAAGTTCATATCTATCTGATTTTAGAGCCATGTTTGTATCTCCTTTAAATTACTTACTGAGTACGTTGTTTTCGAGCCATTCAGCGACACTCGCTCTAGTGGCTTCTAGTTCTTCATTTTCATCAGAAGCGTCTACCAGAGTTGCCTCAGTGGTTTCTACTTCTTCAAGAGCTTCTTCAGCAGCTACTTCAGCTTCAGCTTCTTCAGCTTCTTCTGCTTTAACTGGTGGTTTAGCCTTGGCTTTTTTCTCGTCTTCTTCCGTAGGCTTTGCCTTGGCTTCGTCTTCTTCGTCCTTCTTGACTTTGCCAACTTTCTTTTCCATCTTCGTCATTGCTGAGATAATGGTATCAAAAGTAGCGTCATCAAACTCTTCGTAAGAAGCAAGTGTTTCTTCAGCTTCTTCAGCCTCAAAACCAAGATCAAGAAGTGCAGCCTTGCGAGCTTCAGTCTTCTTTTCCTTCTTCATCTTCTTAAGCTCTTCCATTCTTTCTTTAAACTCATTGTCTTTGGCTTCCAATGATTCTTGAAGTTCCGTAATGGATGCTTCTTTTTCAGCCACTGTAACTTCAAGAGCTGCAATTGCTTCATCTTTAGCTGCCAACGTTTCTTCAAGCTTGGCAACAGCTGCGCCTTGCTCTTTAGCTGAAGTAGCTTCGACTTCTTCTCGAAGTGCTACATTTTCTTCTTTAGCAGATGCTAACTCACTTTTCATTTCAGCAAGTTGCTTCTCTAAGAGATTGGTATCTGACATGTCATTATCTCCTTCAGGGAAACTAGTTAAAATTGATGTGTTAGAATTTAGAGAGAAAGCTCTGCTAGAATCAAGTATTACACTTCTTGGATTCGCTGGTTTAGATACTAAACCTTTACCAGAAAAAGAAATGTCTCTTAATGATCGTCCCAGTTTATAGCCTTCATATTCTCCAGTACCACCGTATGCTCGTAAATGCTTAGTTAAGAATGCAGAACCCTCGTTACGTTCAAGAAGTTTTGCACCACCACTTTCATCTAACAAAGCGTAGTCAAAACCAGCAAACAAACATTCCATAGAAACAAACCATTTGCCTTCTTCTATTTCAGCAATAATTTGATTCATGCGCTGTCTGTTTTCTGGATCTGTCCAGCTATTATATAACACAGCCTCGGTGATAATGTCGAAATCATCCGGCTGAGTATCATCGTCTACCACGCTGCCGTTTTTATCAACAACGTAACTTCCTGTAATATGCCCAATAATATCGTTCTCATTGTGCATAAAATTGAATTGTTTATCTTCTGGCGTGTTCCTTGCATTCCAAGTTGCTTGAGTCTGAAACACATCATCATTTTTATTCCAACCTGTTGAAACCAATACTGATTTCAAGTAAAATAAATCTATTTGTTTTGGGTTCCCACTATCTGCCTTAACTTTATTAGCAAAAGCTAGAGATTCATCGTTAGCGGTATCGCAAATAGTAGCGGGCATACAATAAGCTATACTGGCGCTAGATTGCACCAGTTCTGCAATATCGTCTTTGATTTCTTGTTTATATATTTTCATACGTTGCCCTCGTAAACATTATACACAAAATATTAAAAAAAATGTGTATTAGCCGGTTTTAATATCTACGATCAATCCTATAACGTATGTTCTGTAGTCGTCTATGCTCATATTGTCAAGATTAATATTATTTTCAAACATAATCTTTTTAAACTCTTTATCTGTTTTTACGCCAGATTTAAGCTTTTTAAATATGGTCGTGGGGTTAACACTTTCATGAGTGTCAAAATTAGTGAACACATCTAGCTTAATTAATTCTAGGTCTTTAACTTGAGCTTTTGTTAGCTGTCTTAAGTTTTTCTTATTGTGAGAATTTAGGAAAGCATTATTTACGGTATCAGAAATTTTGGACCATGAATTTTCTGCCCACACCAAAGTTTCAGCAAGTCCCGGTTGTGTTTTTGGTTTTTCAACACGTTTCTTTCTTGGTCCATTATCCAGACTATTTGGTGGTCTGCCATCATCTTTAATATCTGTATTGGTGTTACGTTTAACAGATTTTTGTTTTTCTTTTTCTTGCTTTAAATTAATCTGTCCTTGCTTATCCATTTTCTCTATATCTTGATCATGGTTAGGATTATGATAAGGACTTGCCTTTGGAGGACCAGCTTCGTCTCTCTTAGAAAGCTCTCTTTTAATTCTAATGTTTTCTATCTGAGGTATTTCCTTGAATCTCTCAAGTAATGTTTCATGACTAATGATATCTCTGTCAGCAAGTTGTATAAGGAGATTCTTTTCAGCAGCTTCATCAGAAAGAGTCATTTGATCAAATTGTATATGAGCCTTATATCTAAAGCCCATAGACTTTCGTACAATTTCTAATTCTTTTTCCCAAAACTTAGTAAGCAAGTCTCTTCCGTACTGAAGTCTTTCTAGTAATGTTTTAAGTGATATAAAGTTGTTTGTAAACCCACCACCATTGCTAGCCATACCAGTAAGCGTTGGCGGCACACCAAGGCCAGCGTAGATGCTATTCAATACGGAAGTATATTTCTCGGAACCTAAGAATTTATATACTTCACTACTAGATTCTTGAAACGAAAGTTCTGGCCCCCAGACTAGTTCCATAGTGCCACCGCCAACGTTACTGGATAGAATGTCTCGTAATTTATTAATGGCTGCTTTATTAGGTAGTATCTTATGATCCAAATTACCTAAAGTCCATAATCTAATATTTGATATAGCTCCATCTAATGCGGACATGTCAGCGAGTCTCATCTTTTCAAGCATGACAATATCATCTAATATAGCATATATCATTGGGTTAGCCCACTGCTTCCAATCATCTTTTTTATAATAAGATATTGTAAGACGTTCTGGGTCTAGTGGTATATCTTTTTGTCCTTTTAATATAGCTTGCTTTACGTTTACAGGTAAAGTTTCGATCACATGATTAGGAAGATCTCCAGATCTAAATTTGTCGAAAAATGAATTGGTAGTTATTGTATAGTTTTGCCTACCCATAAATAAAGACAGTTGGCCTTCCTTCATCTTTACAGTAAGAGGGTTGAAGAAATTGTATCGCCAAGGTATTTGGTTTTCTGGTGCAGAAGGAACTTCAACCTTAATGTCAGAAGACAGGGCTTTCATATAGCTCCTTAACTGAGGAGTTATATTTGCATAACTTCTATAAATAATTACATTTCCAGTTTTATAAAGATTGTTAAGAAATCTTTCTGATCTTTCTTTACCATTTATGTTTTTAAACCATTGTTGATAAAATTTCTCAACGCTTCTATCTTTATGTACAATTTGAATGCCTTGACTACCAAAGTCTCCCATGAGATCAATAATATTACGAATGATGCCAACTTTGTCGTATGCATCCATGCACATTTTAATTATTCTTCTTTGCTGATTAGGCACAGCTTCGTCGGGCCTGAACGCATAATAGTCCTTAGAAGTAAATCCCGGCTTAACAGATCGGTTAGGTTCAATGTCAATAAAATGTCTGTAGTGATTGCCTTGACTTTTGTTTAGACCACTATAAGCCTGAACATTGTCAGAGAATTGAGACATAGCTTTAGCTTTGCCTTCGTCATCACCTTCTTGCCAAGTTATCATATCTTCTTCACTCATTTTTACCTCAATCGGAATGTAATTGGATTGTATATGTATTAATACACATCTTTCATAGAATCTGCAAACCAACTTGGACCAGTATACATATTTTCATCTTTTTCTTTTGGTTTGTGTCCTCCAGTTGCAAAGCCTCCATAAAATTCATAATCTGCTTGCGTTGGAGTTCTCTGTAATATTCTAGCAGCCATATTAGCCATTAACAATGCTGAATATCTATCTTTTCTCATTTTACTCTTTTTACCAGTTCCCACAACAACTTCAGGTGTATCCCATCTGTCACGACCAGAAGCCGTTTGGGTCATTTGTATCATAGACAATTCATCTTTTAATTCTTCTATATCTAATACGCATTCTTCTAAAGTATCAAACATTCTATTTTTTGTTTCGTCTTGGTGTTGAGATATATCTAGACTTACAGGATCAAAGAATGGGAATAATAAAACTTTATCCTCAAAGTCTTTTCTCATACCATGATTCGATTCAGCTAGCCAATCATATTTGGCAAATTGACACATTTCTAGAATATGCAACCCACGTTCTCCGTCTGTGTCTTTTTCTTTGTTGTCATCAATTACGGGCCATATTGCTATCTCTCCTTCCTTGATCTTATCTTTATCATGCAAAGATTCCATAACAGCAACGCCACCACCTTGAGCATCCATAGCTATGTGTAGGCATGGGTATAGTTTCATAAGATCTCTAATCTTTCTTGCACAGTAGGCGTAAAAGTCTGTTTCAGAAACATAGCCTTTCTTAACTTTTTCCTTATGTGCAGACCTAGTAGTGGTCCAGCAATGTACAATTCTTCTGTGATCTAAATTTACTTCTAATATTACTATACTAAAATTATCTACTTCTGAAGCAGGGTCAACTCCATATATATAATATTTGTCTTTACTTCCCATTAATGAGGCTTCAAAATGTATTTCATTATCATTACTATCTTTAATAGCTTTGTCATTAGAAATAACACAAGATTCTATTAGTGAACGCTTAAAGAATCCTTGACTGTCTCTGGTGAAGCAGGCTCCATACTCCATTTGGTATATGCCAGTATGAACAGTGGCTTTAGAACGTGCTACTTGGTCTGCGTCCATAAAACCTTTAGGCAATAATTCATAAGGCATACGAATAATAGAATACTGAGTCCAATCAAAATTTTCTGGTGGATCTTCTCCAAATATTTCTCTTAACCTGTTGGCCTTGCCTCTACTTTGTATAATAGATTTCCATTTTTTCCAATATGTAGCGAAGTGATTAAAATCATAATAAGCAGTACCTGATAAAATAATTTGATT
>MDTC01133551.1_pt1 | contig 30614 bp, 25 predicted proteins | sample 811181 | NCBI WGS metagenome assembly MDTC01 (sample SAMN05326644, study PRJNA326480) | marine metagenome | isolation source: seawater | place: Pacific Ocean: North | collected 2011 | reverse complement strand
TCCATCAGCGAAACAAAAAAACGAAGGTTGTGAAGGGTAAGAATGGTTCCAGCCAAGGATTCTTTTGCCTGGATCAGATGACGTATGTAAGACTTGGAAAACTCCCTAGATACATAGCAGTCGGAATTATCATCTAAGGAAGTGTAATCCTCCTTAAATTTTTCATTTCTTAAGTTTAGAGTCCCGTTTGCCGTGTATGCCATACCATGACGTGCCGCCCGGCTGGGCATAACACAGTCAAACATATCAGCTCCCATGCCTACCATTCTCAAAAGTTGCGTTGGCGTACCTACTCCCATTACATATCGTGGTTTATTGATCGGAAGCACACGAGTTGTCCAACTGACTTGTTCAAGCATTTCTTCCTCACTTTCCCCAACACTTACTCCTCCCACCGCGTAGCCAGGGAAGTTAAGGTCGATCAATTCTTCTGCTGACTTTCTGCGAAGATCTTCAAACCTTCCACCCTGCACTATTCCAAAAAGATTTCTCCCCCGCTCGGGGCCCTTGCTCTCAATCCAAGCATTCTTGCATGCTTGTGCCCATAAAGTGGTCCGGTTAACAGCACTTTCAACCATCTCCACACTATCTTGAGCAGACGGGCAAACATCTAGGCACATCGCGACATCCGATCCTAGCCCGTCTTGAATTTCAATAGCTTCTTTGGGACCAAGAAAAACTTCGTGCCCATCCAGATGAGAACGAAACCTAACCCCTTCGTCATCTATTTTCCTCAACTTTGAAAGACTAAAAACCTGAAAACCTCCACTGTCGGTAAGAACCGGCCCCCCCCAATTCATAAAACGAGATAACCCACCTGCATTTCTTATTACCTCAACCCCGGGCCGAAGATTTAAATGATAAGTATTTCCTAGGATAATAGGAGCTTGTACAACCTCCTTTAGATCAATTGGGAGCGTACCCTTAACGGTGGCTTGTGTACCAACTGGCATAAAAACGGGGGTAGGAACCTCGCCATTCGGTAATAATAACCTGCCGCAACGGGCACCTTCTGTGGATAAGGAGTTGCTCTCCACATTGAAATTAGTATCTGACCGAACCATGGTTGTTGAAGACATGTCACAGAAATATACTCTCCGACTAAGATAAGGTAAAAGCAATATTTAGGCACCAAAAGTTGAGTGTATCGGAGAACCAAACACACTTTTAATAAGAGAATTAAGAAACTAAATCTACGTTCTCTTCTACTTTATCATCCGCATTTTCCCAACGATCTGCCCAACGATTCCACTTTTCAATCTGCACAATTTCCACATCTAATTCGTCCTTGCGACAGGCAAACTCAAACATCTCTATGGCTGATTTGACATTCATTGCAGTGAAATGACGATCGTTGGTAAAACTTTCACCCTTGTGGGTAAATAATATACGGAATTCATATAATTCTTCAATGTCATCTCTTTTTGGCATATTCTAACCAACATACAAAAGTTTGATAACGCAAAAGCTTTTTTGTGAAATTATTAACAAATTTCTTATTACCGATTTGAAATCAGTAAATAGCAGTTTAATTTAGGTACGGATCAGTAATATTTAAATCCACATTTTCCCACTTTTCCGCCCAGCGATTCCATTTTTCCACTTTATCAAGCATGGCAGAGGGCAATCGCTTGTTGCACGCATATTCAAACATTTCTTTCGCTTCATCGATATCGTGAGCGAGGAAATATTTGTCTGATTGGTATTTTGAGTCTTCTAAATGGAAGTGAAACCTAAATTCAAATAAATCATTTCGCGGATCAATTTTCATATATCATATTATAACGAAAAATGATATTTTTATCAAATATTTCAGGATATTTTTATATTTTTCCTGCAAATATTTCATTATTTGTATAGTTTTACATACTTTTTTAAATTTAATTTATAAAATAATAAAATGAATTTATTAAATTAAGCATCATCCAAGGAACCCAAACCTTGTAAATGACAAACATCCCCCCAGCTCACTAGATTCCATGAATCATTGATTTTCCGAATCCTGTTAATTGAGCAGTTTAGCAATAGAAAATTTCGTCCTGCTAACAAACCGATATTAAGAACTTTTCGGAAAATCACACCAAGCACTCCCCCGTGGGTGACAGCAACGATCTTTTTTCCGGGATGCATATCTGCTAATTGTTCAATTGCGGTGAAGCAACGATCAGAAAATTCCGAAAAACTCTCCCCTCCCGGTGGTTGGTAATCTGGTCCATCCTCTAAAAATGAGCGGTAAACTTCTGGCTGTTGATCGAGCATTTCATCAGTGGTCAAGCCCTCAAGCACTCCTAAGTCCCGCTCACGCAGTTGTGGCATAAGGGAAAACCTCCATTTTGCAATGCTGCCTGCAAGCCGTGCGGTGTGCTGAGCACGCTCAAGATCACTGGTATAAACAAAATCCACAACTTCGTTTCCCATTCTTTTGGCTAGTGCCTCTGCCTGAACAATTCCTCTAGGACTGAGGGCCGAGTCAGCATGACCTTGCCAACGACCACTAAGATTCCATTCGGTTTCTCCATGCCGGATTAATATTATCTCAGTCATAAGAGAAAAAAGTTAGGCCATTGGTAAAGAAGAATATTTTCTCTAGTCAGAGAAAATACCGATTAGCTTATTAGTTCGATGGAGTATCCCGGAATTTCCACTCGGGAGTACCAGATGGATCTTCGGCATAAGGAGATTTTCCTAAACCATAATCACTTGGTTGCATGTCCATATTCTTCCAGTAGTCTTTCTTATTTTTTAAAAAACCGTAAAAGGAAGGATAAAAAGGATCTACATAGGCAACATCCGCATGCGAAGGAACTTCCAGACCGGTTAAATGATAGGATGCATTTATGATGAGTCGGCGAAGACCTTCGCTCACCAAATCCACCGAGCCACCCATAGTAGTACAAAATGCAGTGCCAAAGTTTCCACTTGGTGAGGTATAGGGATGAATCCATGCGAGCGGCTGCATGGGATCATTTTTGGAAGCAACTGGTTTTGAATCAGGCTTGAGGTTCTCAGTAACCTGACCACGAAGAAGAATCGTGTCCCTAGATGTAAGGGCATTTATACCATACACATCAGTAGGTCCAAAAACATCAGTGACTCCATTGAGAATGGGATGATTAGCGTTAGCAGACTCAATGACGCCCCGGGCTCCTTCATATTTGTGTTTACCGTGGTGACTCACCCAACCTTCTCCCAAGATTTTGGGACCGAAATCCTTAAATGTGATTTTGCCTCCAAAGGTACGATCATCCAACCACTTGAACGCATGAGTAGAGGTTCGTATTCCAATAACTGGTTTACTAGCGTTTAGGAATTGAGTGATATGCTTGGTGTCCTCAGGTGAAGGATTCCGAAAACGGGTACCGATAATCATGAGGTCAGCATTATCGAGATAATGCCAACCTCTTACACCTTGGTGATTATCGGGGTCAATATAAGTACCACTTTCATCCCATGAAAATAAAACCTTGCAGGAAAAACCATGCTTCTCGGCAAGAATTTTAGCAAGCATCGGCATACTCTCTTCAGTACGGTATTCTTCATCTCCAGAAACTAACACAACAAGCTTACCTTGACCTGGCCCCTCTTGACCTTCTAGGGAAAGAACAAAAGAATCGTCATCACCAGATGAACCGAGAGATGCTTGAACGGCGAAAGCGAGAACAAAGAAAAATCTTAAGAAGGTGTGCTTCATGGGATACTGATCAAATTTTACTCGTCGGCTCCGAAGAAAGATTTGGTAGCAGACCAACCAGCCTTGGATTTTTCGGTTATGTAATTACCTGCCTTGGTGGCGTAGCATCCTGAAAGCGAAGAAAGACTGACAAGTAACAGACTAGAAACTAAAACTTTAATTTTGTTCATTTGAATAACGGTTGAGATTTGATTATCGGTCCACCATGGACAAATAACTTAGTACAACAGAATAAATTTCTAACAAGTAATTTATTATTTAGTTCCCAAAGTTGGTAAATCTGAAATCACTTAATGACACCACTTTCTTGTTCGCCTTTTTACATCCAATCCGTAAACTAGATAATATGTTCAAGAATATACCATTCAATCGGGTGGAGTGGGTTACGAGTGGATTTCTCATCTTTACTGCCATTTTAACTGTCACTGCGGTTCCATACTACTTATGGTCCTACGGTTGGGACTGGTTTCTTTTCGGTGTTTTTATCTTCTTCTATATTTCCACTGGAATGAGTATTACCGTGGGGTATCATCGACTTTTCTCCCACAAAGCATTTCAGGCAAAATGGCCGGTAAAACTATACGTGCTCCTTTTTGGAGCTGCTGCTTTCGAAAACTCTGCCATTTGGTGGAGTTCAGAACATCGTAAGCACCACAAGCATGTCGACACCGATGACGATCCCTATGATATTACAAAAGGGTTTTTCTGGGCACACATGGGTTGGTTAATGTTTAAACTTAAACCAGAACCACCACTCGATAACGTTCACGACCTTAATAATGACAAATTAGTCGCATGGCAGCACAAATGGGTTCACGCGATTTCCTTCATTGTAAGCTTCATCGTCCCAACTCTGATTGGATATTATTATGCATTGTACACTGGAAATATGTTGCCATCTGTTGGAGCTCTTGGAGGATTCCTGATTCCTGGTGTAGCCCGTGTGGTCATGGTACAACATGCCACTTTCTGCATCAATTCACTTTGCCACATGATTGGAAAACAACCCTACTCAACCGATCATTCCGCCCGAGACAGTTGGATAGCAGCGATTTTCACTATGGGTGAAGGGTACCACAACTACCACCACGAGTTTGCTTGGGATTATCGCAATGGAGTAAAACCTTGGCAATTGGATCCATCAAAGTGGATTATTTGGACCCTATCAAAACTTGGACTTACCAGCGAACTCAAAAGAGTGGCCAATGAGCGCATTCTTCTCGCTGAAACCAAAGAAGTCTCTCGTATCTTGGAAAAGAAGATTTCTGCTTTTCATTCGAGCCAGAGCAAAAGCACTGAGCTTATCGACCAAGCACTTGCTAATCTAGAGAAAGCTGGTGAACGTCTCTCTGAAATTCATAAGGAACTGCAAACAGCCATTCGCGACAAAATTGATATCTCTAAATCTAAAATGGACGAATTGCGCTCGGAGGTACGCTCCATGGTCCAGGCAATTGATTCATTTGGTAATTTAGCTGTACTGTAGAAACCATTTTCTAATCTTTAGCCAAGTTACAGAACAACACAAAAGGCCGACTATTCTAAGATCTGTCAGGTGTTCCTTTGATCAAATAGCTTTGTAGATCGTTTAATCTACAACTATCAATATCGTTAAAATTTATTCCGCCACCGGTTCTAGTGCTCCTGTGCTGCCTACAGTAAATAAATACCATCAACTCCGGACCGAGGTATGAACAAATTGATAATGAGCATACAAGCTATTCCTATACCTAAATCCCTATTATAAAATTGATTGGGAAAATTTGAGAGCTAATAAAGGAACATTTTGCGCTAAACAAAGCTCCTCTTAAGTCGAGGTCATTCTTATAGATGAGATCGACGAACCCTATTTAAGAATACATGAGAGTGAAGTTAGATACCGTTTCTTGAACTATCATTAGTATCTGCTGTAAATTCAATGCAGGGGTAAGAGGGTTGGGATCATTTCTCTTCAGAAAAATTCTGATCAATCTGAGAAAATCGTTTAACTAAGAATGGATTGGTTACATCTTTTCCCATGACTTTCATGTGCTCAATGTATTTTTCTGCCAGTACTTCCATCACATCCGTATTGTTTAAGTGAACGGAGGCCATAAATGTGTCGCTGTTTACCTGCCTCGCAACCACATATTCTTCAGAAACCGGATGGAAACGGGTGACAACTATTTTTTCGCCAACTTGAACAGATACATTTGCAGACAATTCGAGGTCAGAAAGTATAACTGGTTCGTCGATCACCTTGACTTCACAAGGGAACGCCAAAGTGGAATATTGGAGAGTCCAATCTTTGATCTCATCAATAAATTCTTGGGGAATCAGCGGAACATATAGATCCGATGGATTTGCATTTACAAAAACATCTTCATTCTGGGCCTCCTTCTCCAAACTTATCAATGCGGCCAATTCATCTTCCGTTTCCATAAGTTTAGCCATTAGGGAATCATACTCATATTCACTTTGGCTCAACTCTTCCTTCGTATTCTGTAATTCTTTAAACAGCGAATCCTGATGAATTTTAAAATTTGAATTTTCAATTACTAACTCCTCATTCTCAGATTCTAAGCGCTTCTTTAAATCGAGGTAAAAAACTTCATTCTTTTGCATATTCTCCAATTCCTCAGAGAGGAAAGCTACCTTCTCGGGTGCACTATGATCATAAGAATTATACAAACCAATCATGCCAAGGACAGCAAGCAAAGCGACTGCCACACTAGACATAGATATTGCATTAAATTGAGATCGTTTGTTTTGCTTATCTTTTCTCGCACGGGTTGCATGGTTTAAGGTATCAACTTTTCCCTGCAGCTCTTTGAGGGCGGTTGTTTTAAGACTATCTTCCTCCGATGCAATACGAAGGCTGGATATTGCGTCCTCAAGATCCATTTTTACCCGTGAGACAATGGTATTTTCTTTGAGCAATCGATCGGCAAGCAAACCAGCTAGGTTGAGGCAAAGTTGACCAGCGATGGAACCATGACTACCGATAAATTCGAGTAATTGATCATGATTCATCCGCCATAGGATACATAAACCACGTGTTTCCGAAGTTGCAGAAGCTATGTGACCCCGCAAAAACGCCACTTCACCAAATGTTTCTCCAGTTCCTAAGTTGGCTATCGTTTGCTGTTTTCCTTTTTCATCCTTCTTAGTCAACTCGACGGATCCGGAAACAATCATGTAAAGGTATTGTTGTTCTTCTCCCTCCTTGGCTACAAGTTCATCTTCTGCTAATAACCATTCACCTTCTGAAATGAGGGCTTTAGAATCCTCAGGGTCCAAATTATAACACAACCCAGATGTAGGTAAGTCGTAACCTGCATCTATAAGGTCTTCTTCAAATAATGTCTTCATGTTTAATATGTCTAAAATTTTATCTTAATAATGCCAAAAATCAACCCACACCAATATGTGTGCAATGTATATGCCAATAATTCACTCCCGCCAAAAATTGTTACTTAAAATATTTTAAATTATATTAAAAAAATTTATTATACTGACTATATGACCCACTTTGTGAATAAGCAAGCAGGATAACCTCAGATTAATGTAAAAATTTGGCAAAACGAATAAGCAAAGTAATATTTTAAAATCTGTCCTATCAAATAATTAGTCATTATTTCCATATCACATTCATCTGGTAGGTATTAATATTATCTGGGAATTAATAGTGCTAATGAAGATATCGGTTAAAAGAATTCGATTGGAAGAAAAATCCATTATAATAGTCTAAAATCTTTGATGAGATATGGGAAAATATTGGTGTTTTTATTATTCATTACTTCCTTTGTTTTATCTCAACTTGATTCGCCGCTATTATCTGTATGGCCCAGCGTAGTTGCTTTACTTTCTGTACTATTGCTCAGAAAGGCGTTGCCCGGTCTCCTTATCGGTGCAGTTTGCGGAGTTATACTGATTGCCGAGGGGAATCCAATTCATTCCCTTTTCATCTTCTTTTACGATGTTTTAAGCCCAGCCCTTTCTAGCAGTTGGAATCTTAGCGTACTTGCTTTTACTCTTTTACTTGGTGGATTTTCGGCTCTTCTTGAAAAAGGGGGTGGGTTTGAAATCATTTTAAAAAATTGGCTCAGTAAAACAGACAACTTATCCAAAAAAGTTGAATGGTCTGCATTTTTACTCGGTATAATCTGCTTTTTTGATGGACTGGCCAGTTCTCTGCTTGGAGGTCGGGCAATTCGCCCCCTTGCAGATAAGACAGGACTATCCCGAGCCAAGCTAGCCTACCTGGTCGACTCCACAGGCTCGGCAATTGCCTGTGTTGCCATCATGTCGACATGGATCGCATATCAACTTTCAATGATTAGAGAGGGATTTCTTGCTGTAGAAATTGTTCACGCCGAGCCCTTCACCCTTTTTCTCTCCTCCATTCCCCGCAATTTCTACTGCTGGTTCACCCTGATTTTAGTGGTTCTTACTATCCGTAAATCCCTCAATTTTAAATCGATGGATAAGTTTGAAATTAAAATCCCTAAAAATATTACTGAAAACGAGGTCTCGGATGCAAAAAATCACACAAAATACACTACTGGACAAAGCAGGGTTCTAATCCCCATGGCCACCCTGATTAGTTGCCTATTTATAGGCTTGTATTTCAATGGTGTGCAAGGAACAGCTTGGCCGGTAAATTTTTTAAAAATCAAGCAAGCATTTGGCGATGCTGAGTCAAACATCGTACTCCTTTTCAGCTCCATCCTAGCCTGTATTATCGCCTATCTTTTTAACCGTAATCCCATTTCAGCATCTGGCTTATCCCCGAGGAAAGAATTCACCAAAGGAATTGGGCGTTTCATCACCCCTTCCCTTGTTCTCATTGCTGCATGGTTCTTGAGCGGCACTCTGCGTGAGCTTGGAGCTGCTTCTTTTCTTTCCCAAGCTTTAAACGGATCTCTCCCTCCTGCTCTTTTTCCAGTTTCTGTCTTTCTTCTCGGTGTTTTAATTTCTTTCACTACCGGAACATCATGGGGCACCATGGGCGTGCTCATGCCCCTGACCATTCCCGTCTGTTTATCTTTGGCCCCAGATTCAAATGCTATGATGGCTTCTGCCATCGCAGCCGTATTTAGCGGTGCCGTCTTTGGAGATCATTGTTCACCCATGAGCGACACCACCATCGTTTCCGCCGTAGCCTGCGAAATTTCACCCTATGATCATTTTCGAACTCAACTACCCTATGCATTGCTTGCCGCAAGCGTAGCTGCCCTTGCCGGATTCATTCCCATGGGCCTTGGTCTTTCTCCTTGGGTTTGCCTCCTTCTAGGAACGCTGACTTTATTATGCGTGCCTTGGTTTAGGGATAAATTTCTAGCTCACTGGGGTAAGTGAACGAAAAAGCAGAAACAGCCCGTTCTAACATACGGAACTTTATTGCCTTCCGTATGTTCTTCAATGCCCGGTTTTATTACCCTGTCTTTGCGGTCATCTACCTGGATTTCGGGATGACGCTCGAACAGTTCGCCATCCTCAATTCAATCTGGGCGGCTACGATTATTTTAGCAGAAGTCCCATCCGGTGCCCTTTCAGATATTATTGGCAGGAAGAAAATGATCGTGACCGCTGGCATTCTCATGGTGGTGGAAATGTTGGTCTGGGGATTTGCTCCCACCTCCAATCTCGATGTTCTTTTCTGGATCCTCGCAATCAATCGTGTGCTCAGTGGTCTCGCGGAAGCGGCGGCCAGCGGAGCGGACGAAGCCCTCGTCTATGACTCCATAGACGAGGCAGGCAAAAAAGATGAATGGGGATTAATCCTCCAAAAAGTTACCCGATGGCAATCGTTCGCTTTCATGGTTGCCCTGCTTACCGGAGGCATTTTGTACGACCCCGATGCAATGACCCATGTATGTCAGTTTCTCGGGTTTGATCTTTTACTGACTCAGCAGGAAACCATGCGCTGGCCCATCTTTCTCAATCTGGTCACCGCCCTACTCACTCTTCTTGCCGCCTTATCCCTTCGAGAGACTCGAAACTACCAGTCCAACACCGATCCAATTTCCAGCAAGACCGCATTTGCTCAAACCTGGAGAGTTGCCAAATGGATAGCCCGTACCCCTTTTGCCCTAATTGTCATTTTAGCAGCGGCCACCATCGACAGTGCCATTCGCATGTTTATTACCATGAATAGCGAATATTACAGACAGATCTCCTTTCCCGAGGTTGCCTTTGGTATAATCGGAGCCGTCATTGCCCTACAAGGCATGGTGGTTGCCCGAATTTCCCGGGAGATGACAGAACGGTTTGGACCCAATCAAAATTTTCTAATCATTTCATTCATCACCCTGCTTGCATTTATTGGGATACGCTTTTTCATCCCCTACTTCGGAGTAGTCTTCTCCATGCTCTTATTTGTGGCCATGGGTATGACCGGCTTTTGCACGAGTTTCTACCTCAATAAAACCGCCGATAAATCCATCCGTGCTACCCTTCTCAGCTTCAAGGGATTGGCACTTAACCTTGGCTACGGCGGAATCGGAATTCTCTATGCCCTCCTTGTTGCATACTTGCGGGAAAGGCCCGAATTGTCAGCTGATTCTGGTATGCTCTTTCAGGTATCCTCCGAATGGTTCGCTCCATGGTTTGCTCTTACTTTTATTGGAGTGCTGATTTTTCAGCTCAAATTAAAAGCCAAGCCTACTGCTCAAAAGTAAGAAACCGACTCAAAAATCATTAGAGTTCCACATCGTCTTGCCAGATAAGATCAGGAGCTTTTCGTCCAGACTTTTTGGCCCATTCATCGATCGCCTTTTCCACCTGTTGCCGTACCAGTATGCTCATTTGGTGCCGAACTGCAGGTGTGGACACCTTGAAAAGCATTTTAATTTCAGAGTCTCCGTCAGAACTTCCAAGCAAATTAAAGAATCCTGAATTTTCTTTTTCGGAATTCTTTTCCAATACAATTCCAAGCGGTCTCTTTAAGCCCTCCGAAATCAATTTAGCCGCTCCTTGTACATTCTGTGGATCAAACTCTAAAATAAAACCCCCTGCCCCACCGGGTGCTCCAAAAAGCATCCTGCACCTACCATTGGGCAAATCTGAAAAAGCAAACACACCATCTGCTAGTCCAATGTAAGTTTTTAATTCTTCAGTTATTCCTTCTGTTTTATTTTCCGTACCTCCCTTTGCCGTTTGCTCCGGTTTCTCTTCTTTCTTCTGCGGTTCGGGTTGTTCATTCTGTGTAGGCACTGCATCCGATGTACTACTATCCGCATCTCCTCCCAGTTCTTCGCTTGGAGCATCTATGGAGGATGGTCTTTTTTCCATAGCATACTCCATTCCCTCATACAATTGCCGAACCAACTTGTTTAATTCCTCACCAACTAGATTGAACTTGGATCGCCATTTCGGCACTGCTTGCTCCTGCTTTTTATTCCATGTATTCTGCCAATCAGCTTCCCATTTCCTCAGTATTTGATCTACCGGGATACGCTCGCTTACATCAATTTTTAATTGATCAATATTTTGCTTCTCCAATTCTTTGATCAATTGAACCTGTACCCGCATTGATTTGAGTGCAGGTTGAATCAATTGATTCATTTTTTGCACGGCCATTCTTCGGGTTTCCTCGAAGATCTGTGAACGGCCATTTTCGTCTATTGATAAGCTATCCGCAAGATCCTGAAAACTCGATACAGTACTTTTTCCTCTTTCATGATACCAACGAATGATTGGCTCTTCAGGAAAGTTGTCATCCTGCAGAAAAGAAAACTTTTTGCTAAATTGTTCATCAGCAATGCGTTTCCGCACTGCGTTCACCTTTTGTTTTAAAGATTCTTGAAATTGATTGGTCAATGTCCTCGCCAAATCACCTGCCTTGCTAAATTCTTCATCGAAGTAATTGCTTAATTTGTCTCCACCATATTGTTTGCTCACCAAACTACTTGCCTGCTTAAAATATTTTTCAGTCAACAAATTCAAACTATCCTTAGTTAACAAGTGCTTGGTTAGGTTTGAACGAATATCTTTTTCCAGTTCTTTTTCATTGGGCATCCAAACTTTTGCTGTCTTTAAGAAATTCTCCAGCCGTTTAGCTTCCCAATGAGCCGCAGCCCTTTCCGCCAGTTTCTCGATTGCTTTGAATGTTCCATAAATTGGAGGTTTTGATGTTAAGTTCTCTTTTATACCCTCCTTTAATTTATCGAGTGAGCTCACATATAATTCTGACCGGGCTTTTAAAGCTGGGGCATACTTGTTGCCCTGCACTTCATTACGAATGATCTCGAACTGTGCCTTATACTGCTTGGCTAATTCCCTACGAAAATCAGCGGACATTTCCGATACCTTTTTAGTAACCTCATCAAATACAGGACCTGTATTTACAACCATTCCTTTTAGCCAATTATCCAGATCTGCAAATTTATCCGATGAAAGTGGCTGGATTCCTTTTGCAGTTTTCTCAAAAAGCATGGTCACCCGGTTATTGAGTTCTTCGCTACTAGGGTAAGCCATATTTTCACGTAATTTCTTGAGTTGTTCAGTAGAAGCCAATTCTCTCGCCTTGGAATAGACCATATTCAGGGTCTTCTTTGCATACTCGTTTACCTCTTGTGATGCTTCTTTGCTCCAGTTCTTTGCCGCTCTTTTTAATACTTCTGTCCGATTGATAGGTAACGGGCTTTGTTCCTTGGCCCACTCTATGGTCTCATTCACAGACTTTTCTAATTCTTGCAACCGCCACGCCTCCAGCCATTTCCTCCCTGGTTCCTCTCCCCCTTTTGAACTTTTAAAACTTTCCACTCTTTTAAGCATTTCATCTGAAAGTAAATCACTTAACTTTTTGGTCTCCGACTGGTTGGTGTCTGAAGTATTACTAAGAAGGGTCTTTGCCTTTTCCGCCGCAGCTCGTAGGGTTAGGATTTTCTTTGCACCAGCTTTTGGGTCCGACTGTGCTGATATTCCCAAAGTAATGAAGCAAAACCATGCTAAACTAAAAATAAAAAGCCTTCTCATTAAACAACCTCTAGTCGCTCTTTACATATTCCTCGACCAAGCTATTAAGTAGAGGATACCCTCGCTTCTTCAGTTCCTCAGACACCCTCATCAATTGAGCAGATACTCCATCACTCTTTCCAGCCGAATCAACAAGCGGCAATCGGTCAGCACACCGAGCGACTGCGGCCCATTGCAACCCCTCTACCTGCTCCTTCCACTTTGATACCCGATCAGTCACATAACCGAGTGCATAAGATCGTCGCTCCTCATTAATTACAAAATCTTCCGAGACCATGCTCGGATCTTCCGGTTGCGCTTTAGCCAAAGGATCGTAAAGGGTAATGAACTGCAGTGCAGTCTCCTCCTCCCCTTCAGGTGGTTCATACGCCAGAGCCGAATTATAGAGATCATCCTGCAATGCCGATCGATCATTCATCTCCTGAGCCTTGGTACACAAAGTTGAAAACCTTTGATCATTGGGCAGTGCTCCCTTCCACTGAACTCTTTGAAAATCTGGAAATGCACTCAGTTCAGCATCTCTTTCCCAAGCATCCATTACTGTATCAATCCGCAGGATCAATTGCTGTTTCCACATCTCTAGGATACGTGGACCCTTGTTACGCACTGCCTCGGTATACTCAATGACCATCAATCGAGTAATTATTGCCAAAATCAAAACAAGTGGCAAAGCAACCTGCACCAGAGCATCATTCGGACTTAAATTTGGCGAACGCCTGGCTTTAGCCTTCTTGCCACTAATTAAATGGTCAAGACCAGCCAAATCCTTCCTTCTCTCCATCACTTTTGCTCAACTTCTTCTCTGGAATCATTCGACATCGCAAACTGACCAAACGCACTGCGTAGAGCATTTCGTTCTGCCTTTCTATCGTCCTCTGCAACCTTTAAGAGATTAACGATACCCTCAAGTTTCTCGGTACCAGATATTCCTGACTGCTTAAGAGAAATTATATTTTCCTCGATGGCACGAATGCAGGTTACCATGCTTGCAAACTCCTCGTCTGATTTCTTAGTTTGCTCCAATTGATTATCGTGCATCGAATGGAGGTAACTAAGCATCTTATTTTCGGTCTCATTGCCAACCTGATGTGCTTCTCTAATTCCAGCGAGCAAGTCCTCAAGATTTCCGAGCCTCCCCAACTCACTAAGCGGAGCTAACATGGCTTGGCCCTCCTTTTGGGAATCTCCCAAATGAGCTATCCTTTGATTTGCATGGGCTAATTCCTGCCTAAGTCCGGCTAGTTCAGTTCTGATTTCTGCCAGAGTCGCTGGCATTTCATGCACATTGGTTCCTTCAAGACGATCACCAAACGCCCGACTTGCATCTCCCAGTTTTTGCATATCTCCGACCAGTTTTTCGATCGTTTCTGATAGTCCCTTCTCTTCCTCCTCATATAATTCGGTAGCCCATTGAAAAATCCAAGTCAATGGACGGGCAGCAAGAAAGGCTCCGATCAATCCAAGCAGAGAACTTAACAAGGCGGTTGCCGTGCCTCCAAGAAGTTGGTCGAGGGATTCATTTATGTTACCAATCTGCTGCTCCTTTTCGCCTAATTCTTTTACCCCACTTACATCCAATCCAATAAATAAACCGTACAAAGTACCGGCTAATCCGAGCATGACTAAAAAGTATGAAAAGTTTTCAGGATATGGATCACTCGAAATCTCTCTCCTTACCAATTCATCATTACCCGCCTTCAGAACCCTCCAACATTGTATACAAGGAAACAAAGCAAGAAGTAAGGGCACTAGCGTGCTTATAGTACTTAAATCGGCAGAAAGCCAAGCAAACCAATCATAAAGTAATGTTGGTACGAAAGAATCAATGGGTGTTAGGTCTGGGAAAATTGCCTGCAGTGCAATTTCGAGGTTCACCAACCATGCAATCACTGAGAAGAAAAGTGTGCAGAAGGACACCACGAATATCAGTTGTGTCTTGTTTAAATATCTCTCCGTCTCGTTCACACAGTCCTTTCTTTTGTTGGGCAAATGATTAAAACCCAGACTATGAACTTCCTCTTCTTCTCTGAGCAAGTAGAAATACTTAACAATTAATAGATTTTGGTAATAAGCCGAGCATTGACAATTCCATGCCTCGCCCTCGTTATAATCCTATGAAACGCAGATCTTTTTTAGCCACAACCGCTAGCTCCCTCGCCTTCTCTCATTTTTCTATCGCACAAAATCCTTCCTTTCGTGGAAAGATCAAAAAGGCGGTGAAATTTGGCACCAATCCCAATGAGGAGCAGATGAAAAAGCTTAAAGATCTGGGCTTCGACGGGATCGAGGGCTCAGCACCCGGACTGAAAACCGAGGTAATGAAAAAAGCATGTGCTAATCACAATTTACCTATGCACGGCGTGGTATACAGCAAGCACTGGCATACCCGTCTATCCGATGCTAACCCAGAGGTTCGTGAAAAGAGCAGAACTGGACTTGCTCAGGCTATTCGCGAATCGCATGAAGTCGGGGGAACATCTGTCCTACTTGTCCCCGGTAAGGTTACCGGCGACAAGGAAAAACACCAGCATGTCTGGGACCGATCGATCGAGCAGATCCGCCAGGTGATTCCCCTCGCCGAAGAGCTAAAGATTCATATTTTGATCGAGACCGTATGGAATGGGTTTTGTTACAAACCCGAACAGTTCCGAGATTATATCGATGCGATCGACAGCCCATGGGTGCAGGCATATTATGACATTGGAAACATGCAGAAATTTGCACCCAGCCACGAATGGATCCGTATACTTGGTCAACGCACCGTCAAATTGGATGTTAAGGACTGGGGATCAAAAAACGGTTTCTGCCCGCTCGGTCAGGGCGATGTCGATTGGAAGAAAATCCGCCACGAACTCGAAAAGATCGAGTTTACCGGCTGGGCGACGCGAGAAGGAAATGATGGCGGTGTCGAAAAAACAGCTCAGTTAATGAACGAACTACTCGCCCTCTAAATTTCAACAACTTATTCCGCGAAGGCCTTACAAGAGATTGCTGTGTGGTCAATTGACCACTGCCGACTCTAATATCCAAGAGAAAGAATTATAAACAATTCCTTAGTAACTTAGTCAGCAATGGCTTGCTCTATGGTGCGTTGACCATTGGGTAGTCCTGCCATGGGTGGTGTCTCGAAAAACTTTCCATCCTCAATCAACCGGGGATCATTGGTTTCACGCAAATAATTTATCAGCCGTTTACGGAGTTTTTTGACTGTCTCCGCATATTTTGGATTTGCTGCAAGGTTGTTCATTTGATCAGGATCTTGATTCATATCATAAAGCTCTTCCCTGGGTCTTTTGCCATACACCGAATCAAAGAGTGCTCTTACAGCGGGATCCTTTCGATTGGTAACAATCCATGCTTTGGTGGGTCCTGCGTCCTCATCTGCGAGTGTAACGAAAGTTTTGTTTTCCAGTAAACTGTAGCTTGGCTCATTATCACCATTCAATCGATAAGGGTCTCCCAATGGCCAACGCTCAGGTTTAAAATTAATGATAAACTGATAATCTTTCGTCCGAATCGAACGTTGTGGGTAAGGCAAATATCCTGGGCGCGCAGTATGCACATGACGCTCCCTGCCAGTAATAGTTGCATTTCTTGACTTATCTACGAGTCCTTCTTCTTTTGATTTTAATACAGACCACAAACTTTTCGCTGACATCCCGTTAGGTACTTCAACTTTACCCGCTTCCAAAAATGTAGGTGCCAAGTCTGGCAAGCAGGTAAAATCATCCACCACCCGTCCACCTTTCACACCAGGTCCCGATATTGCCAGACAAACCTTCGTTCCAAAATCATACAAATTACACTTGCCGTGCGGAAAGCCTGGCGGACCATGATCTCCGCTTACCACGATGAAAGTATTTTCATATTCTCCACGCTTTTTTAATTCTTCGATCAAAATTCCCAGTCCTGTATCAAAGGCGGCAATTTCTCCCAAGTAATCCGCCAAGTCCTGACGCACCGCATGGACATCCGGCAAAAAGGCGGGCATCTTACCCTTAAGCTGATCAGGGTCTATTCCCCATAACTCCTTGCCCGAACCTTTAATCCATTTTCGATGAACATTGGTAGGGCCAAACCAATAGGCAAAGGGTTGACCATCTTTTCTTTTTTCCAAAAAACTACTGAAATTATCTCGGGCCTCACTGTAAAGTTCCTGCTTGGTTATCTTGATCGCATGTTCTTTATCGATCTTCTGTGCAATCGCGACTTTTCCAGACCTGCCGGAAACATATTGTGAAAACCCGTTGAACCGCCCCCCTCCATACTTATTCGCATGTCCTCCAATTCCAGCATCACGCGGGTTGCCGGGAGACCACACCTTGTAGGTATATCCCAAATGATAGCCAGATTTTTGAAGCAAAAGCGGCCAAGTGGGAATTTGTTCATCCCACTCCGCTCCTATTAGAATTGCCCCCCTGCCCGTTTCCCAAAAATTCCTACCAGATAGCAATGAACTTCGGCACGGGGTACAGGAAGGTGCATTTACAAAGGCATTTTTAAAGAGCACGCCCCCCTTCGCCAACTTGTCAAAGTTCGGAGTCTTCGCCAAATCATTAATCCCCCCTTTGCCTAAAACCGCTGCGTATATTCCCGCCTGCTGGCCCCAGTCATCGGCGAAAGCAAAAAGAATATTCGGTCTTTTTGCAGCACCATATAAACTCAGAACGGAGAAAAAAAAGATATGGATACGAAACATAAATAAATATTTTAATCCTAAAGCAGAATGGTCAAGATTTCCTATGACTCACAGATTAAATTTTAAAGAGCGGAGTGATCACTCAGCAGTCTGTTTCGTAACTTTTAAAATATTGATTAGCTCCATTATTGGAATAATGAAAGTCGTTGCATCCTCTTGCATAGAATCAACTGAAAAGGCAATTTGGTCGTACCAATGCCCGTGAAGGTGTCGAATAGAAAATCAAGTTGATGAACGAACTGGTCGCTTTATAAGACGATTAAATCGTTGATCCGCAAAAGTAAAAAAGCTGGGCCCTCCCTAATTCGGGAGGACCCAGCAAGCCCTAAATTAGATACTAGTATCTAAAATTTTATAATTTTTATTTTTCTCAATTTCCTAGAAATCAAATTTTAGCCCGACTTCGACGCTACGACCAGCGTGTGGGGCATGACTCTTCAAAACGGATGCATGGTTGTATGCAAGCTCATCGGTTAGATTATTACCTCGGAGGAAAAGCGTACCAACATTATCCCCGATATTGATGTCATAAGACGCAAAGGCACTTAACAGAGAGTATGCCTCAGTAACGTCCTCGCTATGGTCGTCATGTACAGCCACATTATCCTGCTTTAATGAATGAATAAGCTTCATTCCAAAATCCAACTTCTCTTGTTGGACTTCAAAACCAAAGCCAATTCTTGCAGCTGGAATCCTCGGTAAATTTCCACCCTCAGTCTTGTTTTTTCCACGAACCATGTCGCCGTAAGCCGAAAGTAACAAATCCCAGCCTTGGTTTTGCATCGCTAACCAATCAATTTCAAATTCAACTCCCTGAAATTCCGCATCTGCTGATTCATATTTTTTTTCAACAAGGCCTTCCTCTCCAGAAACAAATTCATCATCGCCATTACCAAGAACTCCATCGTCTCCAGCATCGTCTGCTAATTCACCTTCACCGTTACGAACAGTGTCTGTATCTTCGAGAAAGATGAAGTTTTTGTATTTGGTATGGAATGCAGAAACCTGTCCGGTTACATTTCCGATTTTCTTACGAAGAACGATCTCAATACTGGTAGCTGATTCAGTATCTAGTGTAGAGGTTCCCACATCATAGGACTCGGTTGCATGATGTCCTCCATCAGAATACAATTCGGCTGTATCAGGAGCACGCTCTGAGTAGCTCAAATTTCCACTGATGTTCCAGATTTCACTAAGGTCATGAGAAACTCCTCCGCTAGCACTGAATAACTCGTCATCACGATCCGAAGTCCCCGTGTAATCTCGATCGAAACTTTCTACACGAATACCACCATTTATTTTGGTTTGATCACTAAGGTCATATTGCTCGATTAAGAAAAGAGCGATCCTTGAGGAATCCTCCGAGGAGATGGCAGGATTTTGAGGATCGTCATTACCCAAATTATCTTTACTAGAACCACCCAGAATACTTTCTTCCCCAACAATTTTGAACTCATCGAAGACTCCATGCATACCAAATACTCCATCGAAGTTTCCGATACTATGACCAAAAGCTATTTTGGTATCAAAACCCTCCTTTAAATAGGTTGAGTGGGTGTGCCATTCAGGCCCAGCACCTTCGTCTTCAAATCCACTTTCGCTGTGTTTATAGTCTGAATAACCAAAGTTAAGCTCAATCGCATTAAGCCATTCAGAATCTGCAATTTCAATTTCTGAACGAAATTCAAAACGATCTTTTTCCATTTCAATAAGGGTATCACTTTCGGCATGTTCACCAGGTACTCCGTAGTCGTTTTCATAGTTTGAAAAGCTAAGTCCAGCATAACCTGATTCCATTTTATATGCCCCGCCAAATCCAATTGACTGGCTTTCTCCATGGCTATTAGAAACAACGCTGAACGGACCTTCAAATACACCAGGATTATGATGATCTTCTTTGTAAAAACTTGGAGTGTCATAATCATTATAGTCCTTTATAAAACCGTTAATTTGAAAACTAAACTTATCAGATCCTGCGAATCCTACGATTCCAGAACGAAAGCCTTCATCCACACTGCTGTAAGTCGATAACAAAGACCCACTCACACCAGGCTCTACATCTGTTGGGATACTACGGTCAATTACATTTACTACTCCACCGATTGCACTACCTCCATGTAAAAGAGCAGAGGAACCACGAAGTATTTCAATTCTATCCACAAGAAGTGGATCGATTGGCACAGCATGATCTTCGGACTGTGCTGAAACATCAAATGTGTCTGTTCCGTTCTGTACTACTTTTACTCTAAATTTGTCCTGACCACGAATAATCGGGCGATTTGCAGACGGACCGAATTGAGTTTGGCTGACTCCGGGAACCTCAGATAAAGTCTCAGCAATAGTATTACCTCTGGCCTTATCTAGTTCATCTCCGGTTAAAATACCCACAGATTGGGTGGTCTGATTTAATTTGGTATCAAGTGGACTTGATTCAACTATCAGAGCATCAAGTTGCTCCACAGGTTGTTTTGCTTTTGCACCTTGAGCGAGTGCCAAGGAAAGGGATAATAAAATAGGAATTTTTAGTGATTTCATTTGTTTATTTTTAAAGAAGTAGGCTCATGCGAGCTTCGAATTTTTAATGTCCCGAATGAAAATGGGACATAAAGTATGGGTATTCATGACTTCTCAACAGAACAGCCCCACAAAAAGTATATTTAAACTTTTGAAGGTGGACCACGGGCCCACCTGTTTAAAGTGTTGTCAGGTGTCTTGGTAGTTATGTTACCAGACAGAAGAATCTCTTCTAATAAAAGGTTCGGTCTTGATAGGGAATTAATAGTAAGTGCCGCATCCGAAGTCTTTCCAAAAAGAATAACCGCACAGCTTTCCGAACCCTCTTTATCTGAAGAATTATCTCCATGTCCTGAACATGGAAGCTTGGCATGACCGTGTGCACATTCATTACCACCATGAAATATGGATTTATGAATGCCCGGAGAAAATATCGACACGGTCATACTCCCAATCAGGAATAAACAAACCATTGCCAAAAATTTCCTCATAAAAAGGGAAACATTTACCCCTAATTGCAAAATTATTGCAATAAGAAAAAGCATAAGTTGGTATTAATTTAGCCTAGCACCAAGTCCGCCGCCGTAACCGGCAAGTTCGAGGTAGGCTTTGCCAATGACTTGGCCTTGGGTATCCAATACTTCGCAGGCACCTTCCCAGTAGGCATTGTCTGCTCGGTTGCCATAAAACTCCTGATTATCAAGCATTGGCTTGAGTGTGTAGGTTTGTATACCCTTTGTTGGGTGCTCGGCTTCAATTCGCACATGAGTTGGATAAGTAAGCCCAGTTTTTGAACTTTCCCAACGGTCCTGCTCGTTCCAGGAAAATTTGTCCGCATAGACTTGCTCGACCTGTCCCGCTTGATCGATCCAATATACCGCCGACCATCGATCGCTCGATCCATCGTCTTTGCGCAAGCGGTACGCTTTCACTTCCGTCCCATCATTTAGCTGCATACATGTCCAGTCCCACCCTTCCAGCCCTTCTCCTAATTGACTGGAGGAAATTTCATGATCCATCCATGCTTCTCCGCGAACTTGTTGCGTTTTTCCATTTAGCGTAAGGATACCTTCGGCCTTGAGACGGGTGTATGACCAGTACCAACTTACCGATGCTGCACCATCCCCTTTTCTGCTTAATCCACGCTCCCCAAACTTTATCAATGGCTTTTCAGGAGTAAGTTCTAATTCCAACTTTCCTCCACCCGGGTACAAAGTAGTCACCCTATGTCCCTCTTCATCCTTGGTCATAGTCGCCTGTATCCCAGCGACTTTTAAATCCAAAGTATTCTGCCCTGCCCTCGCCTGCCAGCCCTCCCGTGCCACCCGCTCGTGGTGAATATATTTCTTATTGGGCAGATCACTCAGGGCCGCATGAGCTAAAAACAATTGTTTGTTCCCAAACGCATCATCGGTGTTTGCTTTCGAATTTTGTGGATCTCCTGCCACTCGAAATACCGTGGATTGAAAGCCATACTTTTGCTTACCATTCACCTCTTCCAAATGCCCGACCCAATACCACCACTCCAATCCATACTCGCGGTGAGCACCATGATCCTTTGGCCAGACTGGATTGTAATCAGGAGTGGGCACCAAGTACCCCTTGGCGGATCGTGCGGGTGGCTCGATCCATTCTCCTGCACTCAAGGAAACGGCGAGCAATATAAAGCAGGTAAAAATCTTCATCCTCTGCGAAAGTTCCAATAAGCGGCAGACACAATTCCTGAGACCAAACCGACCAAGGTTAACAACACTCCAAACCATAAAATACTTTCCAGTGGCACCGTCCAAAGTAAGGTCCAACCAAAGGATTGTACATTAATCACAAAGACCAACAACCAACCAAGTGCCAGTCCTGTGATTGCACCGGCCACCCATGCAGCTACCCCGATCCCCGCTCCTTCCAATCCAGCAGCCCAGATAAAACGAGGGGTGGAAAAACCAAGATGTTTAAGAGTCATCCATGTTTGGGTGGATTCATCAAAGATTGAAAATAACCCTAGCAGCAACCCAGCAAATGCAACTGCCAGCCCAATAAAGCTCAGGGCATTGGTTGCCTGAAAGGTCTGCTCAAATATGCCAAGGGCCACATCCCTCAATTCCCTCTCGTTGCGAACATCGAGCCCCGGATAAGCGATGCGTAAACGATCCCTCGTCTCATCCAGTCTCGATACATCCTTCAGGAAAAGGCTGGCATTAATCGGTCTGTCCCCACCCGTCCATTCCTTCCATGTATTTGAGGAAACCGCCGCCATCCCAAACTCATTTCCATAATCACAAAAGATTCCCATGGGTGATACTTTTTTGATTCCTGCAGGTGTTTCCAGTTCCACCACTCCTCCAGAAAGCAGATCAAAACGCCGGGCGAAAGTTTCACTAATCAAAGCAGGTTCCGCACCTTCCACTGGACTGAGTTCACCTGGTTCTTTCAACCAAATTTGTCGGGCTTCTTCACTCCAATGTTTCATATCCACTCCCGCAAGAATCGTTCTCCCCATCGGTGGCTTGGCATAACATACCCGCATCACATCGGCATACCTGATATTGGGATCAGTCAATAATTCATTCAATAATTTCGGATCGATTCCATTCACATTTCCCGAGCCCGTCACTCCACTTTCGGAAACATATAATTCTGCCTGAAAACGAACATCAAACCACTCCTCAATTGTCCCACGGAAACTATCAATCATTTGAAACATTCCCGTGACCATACTTACCGCCACCACCAGTCCGGCCACTGCCAACCGATGCCTGCTCGATCCGTCCTGCAAACGGCTGCATGCAAGCCTTGCCACTGGATTTGTGGCAATGGGTCGTGCCCAGCCAGCCAATACGACCAATACATGTCCGGAGAGTAATGCAGCCCCTAGTATCCAGCATCCTGAGGCAAGAAATCCACCAACTGGAATCTTTGAACCCGATTCAATCACCACCGGTGGGAGCAATAAAAACAACCCACCAATTAAGATGAGCAGGACTCCAACTTTTGGATTTCGCAACCACGCAAACCCGGGTGACCAATCCCCCCTGGCCAATACCTGAGCAGGTGGTGTCTGGTTGGCATCACGGGCAGGCAGCCAACCGGCAATAATACTAAAAAGTAAGCCCAGAAATATCCCCACGAGCACATCTGTAAAAGTCAGCCTCAAGGCTTCCACGGATGTGGCAAAGTATAGGGCATTCACCGTATCCGCGAGCATACCCACAGCTTCCATTGCCAATACCTGCCCCACTCCCACTCCAGCAATTGAACCGAGTAAACCCAATACAAACGCTTCTAATAAGTAAGTAAAAAACAATACCGAACCATCCACACCTAAGGAACGAAGCGTGGCCATTTCTGCCCGCCTCCGCACCACTGCAGCATCCAGTGCCTGCAGGATCAGGTATGCTCCTACCAGAATGGCAATTAAAGATAGGATGGTCAGGTTCAATCGGAATGCTGCCGTCATTGCAGCCCGATCAGCCGCACGGTTTTGTGTTGGAGAAAGAGTTAGATGATCAGGTATTTCTGTGAGCATCCGGCTTTTTATTTCAGCCAGGTATTTTGTATCTTCCCTCCTCTCAATTTGGTCGATCACCACCTCCACCCGGTTAAGCTCACCCGGTCTGCTCAAAAGATTTTGTACCGTGGGTATATCTGCAAGCACCAGATCGTCCGGCAGGTTACCCTCCGGATCATCCAGAATCATTCGCACCTTCATTTTTGCGAGGTGGCCGCTGGCAAGAAAGGAAATTTCATCGCCTACTTTTACAGCCAGGGCTTCCGCTACCTTTTGCCCAATCCATACCTCATCCCCGCTCCCCAACCAATCATACCAATTGCTATCATCGTGCGAAAATTTGAAACTCTGCTGAGCCAGCGTTGGTAGGTTTCCAAGAGCCAGTAAATCAAGACCGACCAAGCGGAGTTGTTTCTTCCCCTCTCCCTGATTCTCCAGTGCAGTTACCGCCCCCTCAATCACCGGGATTAGGTGCCAATCCGGATCCATAGATAATTGATCAAGTTTATGAAGATCGTCTTCCTTTATTCTTTGTACCGGTGACTCGATCAGAAAATCACTCTTTCCAGAAACCGCCTGATTAAAGAGACCAAAATTAGAAGAAGCTGCCCGGCTTGCCTGGCGGATCCCATTGAATGCTCCCACCCCCACCGCAACTATTCCAACAAGTAATAAATAGTGCCCGATCTTTCCCCGCCAATGCCGGAAAGTCATCCGTGTGAGCAATAGCCACACCAATTGCAGGCGGGTCTGAAATTGCATCAGATCAATTGGCCATCCTTCATCGTGATCACACGATCACAAATCTGGGTAGAGTCATGATCATGGGTCACCAGAAGCAGGGCCACATTCAAATCGGCAGACAATGACTTAAGCAATTTGAGCACCTGTCCGCCCGACTCTGTATCCAAACTCCCGGTTGGCTCATCTGCCAGAATCAACTTTGGCCTATGAACCAATGCCCGGGCAATGGCCACACGCTGCCTTTCTCCACCACTCAATGCACTTGGCAAATGATTGGCCCGATGGCTCAGCCCTACCTGCTCCAATAATTCCGTAACCCGGGCAAGCCTCCCTTCCCTGGGCATGCCCACTAATTGAGCAGCAAACTCAACATTTTCAGAAGCACTCAAAGTGGGCAACAAATGGAAAGACTGGAATACATATCCCATTGTCTCCCTCCGTAACTTTTCCACCTCCCCATCCTTCAATCCGGAAAGTACTTTTCCACCCACATCTATGGTGCCACTGTCCAATGGTTCAATCCCACAGATACAATTTAAGAGCGTGGATTTTCCGCTACCACTTGGCCCCATCAAAGCCACGCGTTCACCCGCCATAATTGCTAGGTCAATTCCTTGCAGCACCTGTACATCCCCAAAAGACTTTTGGGCACCCTGCACCACGAGTGCTTCTGATGTATTCGTATTATTTAATGAACTCAATTAGATAAGCATAGTAATATGCACAAAAAGCCCAAGACGAAGATCATTGAGATAAGAGTACCTAATATTCTATTGGGAGCAGTTTGCCCCTGTGTAGATTGAAACTAGGTTTTTTGTTTATGAAGCCCAAACAATCCAGCAATCCGGTTACCCGGGTGAAAAAACCGGAACCATCCAAGGATAATCCGGATTGGATCATTTGGGCTGCCTGGGCCGACCGGATTACCTTCGAGGAAATTTATAAAGTCACCGGTCTCACCGAGAGTAAAGTGATCGCCTATATGAGAAAGTCGCTAAAGCCGTCCAGCTTTCGGCTCTGGCGCAAGCGTGCATCCACCCAAAGTATTAAACATCAAAAACTCTTTCGCCACCGACGCTCGCAGGCTTTAGACTTTTAAGTTCATAACTGCTTCAGGTTATGACCGTTGTGCTTCCATATAATCTCTAAGTCCATCCCAATTAAACATCTTTTTTAAGTTTTGTATAATGGTTAAGTTTTGAAATAGATCACAAATTTTAATTGTAAGAAATATTCATTTTAATGAATGTAGTTTCATAGTGAGATTTATTACCTATCATATTGCACTTCTTTTTTTTGTATCTCACAATTTTGTCGTTTCTACATTTGGAAAAGAATTAGAGGAAGAACTACAAAAAAGTAATTCTGTAAAAGATACAGACAAAGGCCTCCTGTATTTGCTTAATGATAGAGAAATGGGCGTGGCACCAACCCAACCAGAACCTATCTTAGATAATGAATCTACGGGCATAATCTCTATGTTCTCAGTACTTTTCGCTAATCGTAATGATTTATGGGATTCTTTTCAGTCATTCAGGGAGGAAAAGAGGGGAAGATACGATATTATGTCAATTTCAGGGAAAGATTATGTTGATTTTAGCTACTCCTATGGCGTGCAAAAATACGACAATGGTCGAGGGTTTATTGCTCCCGCCTTTGAGAGCTCGGTCGATTCTATAGAAAATTTTTCCAATCCACAAAGTTCTCTTCGTCACGGTTTTTCTTTAGATATCGTAAATAATCTTTCTCCTTCTTTTGATTGGGGAGTTTTTCTGGGCATTGGTTATGAATACCCTAAAGATGATGCCAAGATTGATTTCATCAAAGATGGCATCAACGGGACTTTAATCGGTGAGGAATCTTGGTACAGCATTGGTTTAGGTTTAGGCTTAGATTACAACAAATTAATTTTCGATAAGAAACAAATTAAATTTCTCCTATCATTGGGTGCAGGTATTGGTTTCAAGTACACACGCCTGCAAATCAATGAAACAATATACAATCCAGCTGGCAAGTTTTCCTCTACAGATATAGATCACAATGATTTTAGTTTATTACTCGGATTTGATACTGGATTCCAGTTTTGGATTAATTCAGTTTGTTTAAACCCTTCGGTTTACATCAATAAAAATGCAGATATAGGTTATGCTTTTGAATTACATAAAGTCATTGGATTTTATGATAGTATTTCTTTTCGATACTCTTTCGGAAACAATGATTATGGCGACTGGCAAAACTTTAGTTTAGGAGTTCTTATTACCATGTTATAGGCTAGTATTTTTGTTTTTAAAAATTATAGTTTTAAATCTTTACTGACTTTATAGGACAGCTCTCTTTTATTTCTGCCGGTTTTCATCCCGACCGGGACGCAAGGTAAGAATGATACCAAACCGTGCCTTCAGTTCGTCAGATAAATCGTATCCAAACCGTCTACTAACCAGTAATAGACTACGTCCAGGGTTTTTGGGAAATCCATCATTGTTATATTGTAAGCCTTCCCAGTTGCTCAAATAACTCCGATCAAACCAATCCCAGACCCGTAGTGCCTTAAACAAATCATAAGCCATGGCCGAGGGTGTTGGACATTCGAACGGTTCCCCCATCAGACTCTCCCCTACCGGGTCACTTAGATCTTGTAGTTCGATACAGTCATCATAATCCCACAACCGGTTTCGTAACTTCTTGAACTTTGGTGGAGGCAACACACCGGTTAGGTTAAATGCTTCCAACCATTCGGTTTCCGTTTCCGGCAGGTACCCAAGTTCCTGGGTAAGTACACCCGCCCATGTTTGCCTCTTCTTTTTCCTGAGTTTTCGATTGGTCACACTCAGGTTGCAATAGTTCTGGTAAAACCCACCGCTTAACCGCAAGGGTTCCTCAATTCCCCACAACCTCTTTAACTTGTTCACTTCCCTCAGTATCTCCTCTTCCACTGCTGTCTTGTTCATCTGCTTGGTTCCTCCTGTTCTTATAACTTATGAATATTGGCTGGTTCACCTGCCTCGATCAGTGCCCACTGCAACCACGATACCGTGATCGGTTCCGTTAGTTCCACATAAAGAACATCCGATCCAGTGAACGATCCCTCGTACCGCTTCAGGCTACCCAGCACATCACCTGCCTTCGGGTCATCTTTATCCAGCTTCAATTGATCAATCAGGTGAGCACACTTGGCGGCCGGTAAATAATTGTGTCCCAACTGATCGTAGAACCATTCAGCATATACCTGATAATCCAATTCCTCTTCACTCAGCCTGCTGTCTATGTCTTTGAGGTTCTTTTGCAGTTCTTCATCAGAATAACCCTCATATTGGGTATAAAACTCCCGCCATGTCGGAACCTCCGGAAAATGATCAAGCGGTTCTCCCAGGTGTAGAATATTATGAGCGTCTACATAGATCTCATGCTTTGGATTTTTCAAAACCTGCAGGAACGGTGCACCCTCCTTTTGAAAATGCCCAATCGCCCGGTTTACAAAGTCCTCCGGTATTCCACTCTTCGGACTACCCTCTCCTCTCTGCCTGATAAAATAAAACTCACTCATCTCTTAGTTCCTCCTGTTTGAATTGGTTCGTAATTAAATATTGAACCATTGGAGGAACCATCGCCACTCAAGGGGGTGTCATAAGTGTCATAAACGGAATGCTAAAATAGTCCCGAAGAAATTGAAATTTGAAGACCTTCAAGCGAAAGGTAAGGTAGTATTATGGTAATACTCAAATATGCCTGGCTTTTGTTTCCGGTTTTGGGGTGGGCACAAATTTCAGAACCATCCATTTCCACATTTTCGATTGTGGCAAGAGATCAACAAACCGGAGAACTCGGAGTCGCGGTACAATCCAAGTTTATCGCAGTTGGTTCTGTCGTTCCCTATGCTCAGGCAGACGTGGGGGCCATCGCCAGCCAGGCTTGGGGAAACACTCGCTATGGACCAGTTGGGTTGGACTTACTCGCTCGGGGAAAAACAGCAGAGGAAGTGGTTCGGCTGATGACCAAAGCCGATCCAAATCGCGAACATCGCCAACTTGCTGTTATTGGAACAGATGGCAATGCATCCATTTTCACGGGGAAAGAATGTAAAGATTGGGCGGGTGGTAAAACCGGGGTCAACTATGCTGTGCAAGGCAACCTACTCACTGGTGATGAAGTTATCCAAGCAATGAGTTCTGGTTTCGAAGAATCCAACGGCACCTTGGCCGAAAGGATGATTGCCTCCCTCCATGCCGGGCAGCAAGCGGGTGGCGACAAGCGGGGGAAGCAATCAGCAGCCCTGTTGATAGTTAAAAGAGGTTGGGGTTACGGCGGACTTAGCGACCGCTTCCGCGATCTTCGGGTGGATGATCACCCCTCCCCAGTTAAGGAACTCGAAAGAATTTACTACCTGCACCGAGGTATCTTTCCACGCCCGGATCAATAGTAGGAGGCTAGTTTAGCATTTATAACTCTAGCGGTCTCAAAGTTAATTCTGTCTTTCTTCTAACTTATCCACCCAGCGGGTTTTCTCTTTTCCATTTTTGGACGGCATCATAAGCAGGTTGTAACTTATTCCATCCGTTATGGCGGGAGCCAATCAATACCCGACTCCCGCATCCCGGCCGCATACCCACAATAAACCATTCGTCCAGAAACTCTTCCACCTGTGGCCGAATGGTTTCGTACAAATCATACGCCTCAACCTGCAAAGATTTCTTTTTTTCCTCCCCACTCATTATTTTGCATCCTCTATATTGTTATCCTTTTTCCATTGCTGGACGAAGGAGTAGACGGGCTTAAGATTGCCCCACCCTTTGTCGGTTGTGCCAATGATGATCTTATCGTCCGTATCGCACCGCTTGCCCACCATGATCCAGTCATCGCAGTATTCCCCCACCGTCGATTTTATCCGGTCATATAGATCAAATGCTTCCACCTTCGTTCTGCTCATTCTTTTTTCGCTCATCTTAATTTCTTCCTTTCTATTTATTTCTTACAATTCATCGTCTCGGCTTTTGTTGTATCCATAATCCGACAGGCTGGATTCCTTGAACGAGGGCATGGACATATCGGCATCGGTTACTGACCACACCTCCTTTGAGCTCATCTTGGCGAAGGAGTTAGAACTGTAGCTCATCACCTTATGTCCCCGAGTTTGGAGCCATCCTTTTTGGATCTTCTTGATCATTCCCTCCAGCGCAGACATTGCATCGCCCACCACTTCCGGCTGGTTGTACGATTGAAATTCCGCCAGCATTTCCCGAAGCAAGGTCAGGGCTTCCGTCTCCCGTGCCTCATCCATTAGGGCAATCGCATCGCGTATCGCTTCCGCACTTCGCTGACTGCTCACAATTTTCATGGTATCCAGGTTACGAATCACTTCCGCACGGTCCGCAGTTACCTCCAGCATTACCTTTTTGCTTTCCACCCGTTCCTCGGTACCGTCAGCGGTTACCAGTTCGTAGACAAATTTTATATCCATAGCCTTTGCTCCCTTGGTCATCGGCCCAAACTTCATCCGCATCGCAAATGCCCGGGACTCTTCCTTGCTTAAATACCCCATCAGAAATTCCGACCATCCAGCTCTTCAAAAATAAAAGACCATACAATGGCCCTTCGAATTCAACAAAGTGAATTAAGTCGAATTAAAGAAGTGGTTTCATTCACTAACCAGTCTGTTAGCGATTTCGTTCGCTCGGCAATACGAGATTTCCTGGATTCAGAGGAACTTAGAATTATGAAACTCAAAGCTGAAAAGTATGAATTAGAGCAAAGAATTAATAAGGCTAGAAATAAAAAAATATAATTTTCCCCCTCGCTAATTAGTACTGTGCAGTGGCACGCATAAAACCAGGCAACAAAGCTTTGAATTATCCTCAATTCTCCACGACCACCAAGTGGAGGGAATCTAAGCGGAAGCGGGATTCGGCGAGGGCTTCTTCAAGGGAGGTTTGGTGGGTTTGTAAATTTTTGATTTCTTGTTTGTCCACTCCTGGATTTAAACGGGCGAGATTTTGTAAGCGGGAGATCTCGGACTGGAGCTCCTGTTGCATGGTAACGGTGGAATCTTCGACCATGGTCTGGGTGACATCGTAGAGGTGGCCCTCGGCAGATTTGACCATCCGTTTGATGATTCGTTTGATGCCAGAGTTGCCCAGGATCTGATCGGTATCGGGAGAGGGGTTAAGCTTGGCAGTACCAAAGATGGGCTGGTCCACAACCTGGCCTTTGTGATCGAGCCAGAGCGGGATCGGCGTGATGGGCAGGTAACGATCGATATGGAGGTGGCGGGGTGCGATGCATTCCACAAGGAAGGTGACCTGAAGAAAAATGCCGGGGGATTCAGCACCTTGGTAGACGGACAGGGTGGCGTTGCCTTTTTCGCTACTGAGCAGGGAGTCGAGCGAACTGCGGAGGAGTGGATGATCGGGCGTGAAGAAATGAATATCGTCCCGGTTGAGGGCATCGGTACGGTCGAAGGTGGCCATCATGCCTTTAGGGTCGAGCCCGGGCAGGCTGTCGACATG